>Ga0208410_1001848_pt1 | contig 10519 bp, 10 predicted proteins | sample ETN02SmetaG_3_FD_185787 | JGI IMG/M metagenome (GOLD analysis project Ga0208410, IMG submission 185787) | Marine microbial and viral communities from oxygen minimum zone, Eastern Pacific Ocean - ETNP2014F10-02SV257 (SPAdes) (version 2) | ecosystem: Environmental > Aquatic > Marine > Oceanic ... | reverse complement strand
TATTGAGGATGTTTCAGGAGGAGCAAAATATACATTAAAAATTATATTTGAAGTTGAGGGAGAGACTAAGCCTGTTTGTGTAGCAGAAACCATATCATTAATCTATTCAAGTCCAAACTAAAAAATTAAATTTATTTATTAATAAATATGAATTTTAAAGAAGTAAAACAAAACATTAAGACATTTATCAAGGATGAATTAATTTCACTTGAACCATGGATTGTAAATTCAGAGTGGAGTGAAAAACTCCCTAAACTTAACGAATTAAGAGATAAGGTTAAAGAGATGGGATATTGGCTACCACAAGTTTCAAAGGAATATGGAGGCTTAGGTTTAACATTAGAACAACATGGTGAAGTTAGCGAGATACTTGGTGCAAGTCCTTATGGGTTTTATGTCTTTAACTGCCAAGCTCCTGATGCTGGTAACATGGAGGTTTTAATTGAGACTGGAACTGAAGAGCAAAAAAAAGAATATCTATATCCTCTTTTAGCAGGAGAAATTAGAAGTTGTTTTGCAATGACAGAGCCAAATTATGCAGGCTCAAATCCAACAAGGATGGGAACTACTGCAATAAAAGAAAATGGGAATTATGTTATAAATGGACATAAATGGTTTACTTCAAGTTTTGATGGAGCACACTTTGCAATAGTTATGGTAGTCACTGATTCTGAAGGAGAAGATGTTCATAAAAAAGCTAGTCAAATCATCGTTCCACTGAAAACTCCAGGAGTTGAGTTTGTTAGAAATGTTTCAATCATGGGGCATCCAGGAGCAGGATGGGAGAGTCATGCAGAAATTAAATTTAATAATGTTTCTGTTCCAGTTTCAAATGTTTTAGGATCAGAAGGGGAAGGATTTACAATTGCACAAAAACGATTAGGGCCTGGAAGAATTCACCATTGTATGAGATGGATAGGAATGTGTGAAAGAGCATTTGATTTAATGTGTAAAAGAGCTAGCACAAGAGAGATTGCTAAAGGAACAATGTTGTCAGAAAAACAAACTATTCAAAACTGGATTGCAGAGTCTAGAGCAGAGATAAATGCTGCAAGATTACTAGTACAAGACGCTGCAAAAAAAATTGATTCTCAGGGAACATATAAAACTAGAGCAGAAATATCTATTATTAAATTTTATTGTGCCAATGTACTTCAAAAAGTTGTTGACAAAGCTATTCAGGTTCATGGAGCAATGGGGCTTACAGATGATCTAATTTTATCATCTTATTACAGACATGAAAGAGCCTCAAGAATATATGACGGTGCAGATGAAGTACACAAAAGTCGACTTGCTAGACTTATTTTAAAATCCTATAAAAATTAAAGCACATTATCTTAATTTAATATGTCGGATAAATTTATTGATAAACCAACAAAAATAAGAGAAGACGAAGAGCTTGATATTGCTCGACTTTCCAATTATTTATCAAATTTTTTAGACATAAATCAAAGTGATTTTGAAATTCTTCAATTTCCATCAGGGTTTTCTAATCTAACGTATTTAATTAGATCTAATCAAAAAGAATATATTCTTAGAAAACCACCAATTGGAGCACAAATTAAATCTGGTCATGATATGAGTAGAGAATATAAAGTTCTATCTGCTCTAAAAAACAATTACAAAAAATCCCCTATTCCAATTCATTATTGTGATGATTTTGATATTACAGGTTCTGACTTCTATATAATGGAAAGAATAAAGGGGACAGTATTAAGGAGTAATAATTTTAAAAAAATACTAACCAATAAAACTCAATATGATTTTATAGCCTCTGAGTTCGTTGATACACTTGTTGAGCTTCATAAATTAGAAATTGAAAAAATAGGTTTGAGTGAATTTGGTCGGCCATCTGGATATTGTGAAAGGCAAGTTAAGGGGTGGTCAAAGAGATATCAAAACTCAAAAACTCATGATTTTCCTGAGATCAACTTTGTAATTAACTGGTTAAATAATAATATCAAAGAGTCACCATATGTTTCCCTGATTCACAATGATTATAAATATGATAATTTAGTTCTTGACTCAAATACATTAGCTGTAAAATCAGTTCTTGATTGGGAAATGTGTACTACTGGAGATCCTTTTATGGATCTTGGAACTACACTTGCATATTGGATAAATAAAGACGATCCTGACTATATGAGAGAAATAAACTTGAACATTACTTCTGAAAAGAATAATCCAAAGAGAGGTGAAATTTTAGAAATGTATTCCAAAAAGTTTGGAGATGATATTGAACATATTGTCTTCTATTTTGTATTTGGCCTTTTTAAAATAGCTGTAATTGTTCAACAGATTTTTTTTAGATATAAAAAGGGCTTAACAAACGATATAAGATTTAAAAATCTAAATATAGTTGTTCAATCATATGCAAGAATGGCAAAAGAATCAATAGAGAATGAAAAAATTGAATTTTAAAGCACTTTAATTAATTACTTTTTCTTTCTTTTTTATTGTTACTGAAGAAGGGTGAAGAAGAATTTCTGCAAGCCCTTTTGTTTTTTGTAGTTCATAAACATAAAAATATTCTAAGGCATCTAATTTGCTTTCATGAAATTGTGAGTCTAAGGAACTATCACCCATTATTAAAGCATGCTTACTAGCAATGCCAATTTCTAGCCAAGACCAACCTATAAGAACGAGACTGAAGAATTCCATAAACACGGATGCATCTGCTAAAAATCGTTCATAATCCCCTTTTGTAGCAAATGGTATAAGATGAAATAATATTTTTTGAGTTTGATCTAGCTGATCATTTAAGCATGAAGCCCATTCTTTTAATCCATTATCTTCATTTGCCTTATTAATTGTTTTTTTAATTTCCTCTAATAAAAGTTGAGCACCTTCACCATTATTTAACATCATTTTTCTTCCAAGAAGATCTTGTGATTGGATTCCCGTGGTTCCCTCGTATATCGAAGAGATTCTTATGTCACGATAATATTGTTGCAGAATAAAATCAGAACAAAAACCATAACCTCCTAAAACTTGAAGCCCGTTATTTATTGAATAAATACCAGCCTCTGAAGGATAAGTTTTAACAACAGGAATTATCATCTCAAGTAAAGTGTGATACTTATGTTTTTCTTTCTCATCAGTGCTGTTATGTTGAAGGTCATAATATTTTGCAGCCTTAAAAATTAAGTTCATAGATCCTTCCACCATAGACTTTTGAAGGAGAAGCATTCGTCTTACATCAGGATGCTCAATTATTAAGCTTTGTTTATCATTTAAATTCTTTGTTCCGTCTGATGAAAGTTTACGGCCCTGTGGACGTTCATTAGCATATTCTAAGGAAGCGTAGTAAGCAGCACAAGCAATAGCTGATGCTCCACGTCCAACTGCAATACGAGCGCCATTCATCATAAGAAACATATAATTAAGCCCTTTGTTTTCCTCACCTACAAGATAACCTTGACAATCACCTGTATCTCCAAAACTCAGATGAGTAGTACAATATCCTTTCTGACCCATTTTTTCAAAATCAGCCACTGTAGTAACATCATTAAAGGCAAGCTCGCCATTTTCCTCAACCCTCATTTTTGGAACTACAAATAATGAAATTCCCTTTGTCCCAGCTGGAGCTCCATCTATTCTAGCTAATAATAAATGAACTATGTTATCAGCATACTGATGGTCCCCTCCAGAAATAAAAATTTTTTGACCACTAATCTTATAATACCCACTATCACTTAGAGTGGCCTTTGTAACTATATCTGACAATGAACTTCCTGCCTGTGGCTCAGTTAGACACATTGTTCCTCCCCACTCACCCGTAAGCATCTTTGGAGTGTATTTTTCTTTAAGATCTTTACTTGCAAATTCTACAATAAGCTCAGCAGCTCCTGAAGTAAGTCCAGAATAACCAGGCAAATGATTATTGGCAGCATCTAAAATATAGTTAGCGGCTGTATGTACAATTAGAGGTAGCTGCAATCCACCATCTTCATAATTAAATGGAGCAGCAATTAACCCCATAGAACCACCCTCTTTCATCATTTTTTCAACTTGTTGGTGAACATGAATTGTGCCATCTTTATAATGAGCAGGCTTTTCGTCCATTTCTTTCAAATATGGAAAGAGCTCTCTATCTGCAAACTGTTTAACAGAGTCAATATAAAGATCTACAGACTCACTATTGTAATCAGCATACCTTTCCTTTTCTAAAACCGTCTCTAACTCTTGAACGATATTCATGAAAAACTTAACTGTTGAAAGATCGATATACTTTGAAGCCATAAATTATTAAAATTAGGCTCTAATATATTCTATTTTCTTAAACAGAACTATAACAATTATCATCTTTTTGTAAAATATAATTTTATCTTAATAAATTATCAAAATTGAGGGGCTATTAACTTTTAATTTTTAATCCAAGAACATATATTTGCACTTTAATTTATAAACTCAAAAAATGTCAAAAAATATAGGTAAAGTTTCAAAAGTAATTGGTGCAGTTGTAGATGTTGAATTCTCAGCTAAAGATAGTAGCCTTCCTGAGATATATGATTCTCTAGAGATTACAAGAGATGATGGTTCTATATTAATTCTAGAGGTTCAGTCTCATATTGGTGAAAATATCGTAAGAACAATTTCCATGGATTCAACAGATGGTTTAAGTAGAGGCACTGAAGCTGTCGCTACAGGTAATCCTATTAAAATGCCAATCGGAAAAGAAGTATATGGAAGATTATTTAATGTTGTTGGAGACCCAATAGACGGAATGGAAGTTTTGCCAAAAAAAGATAAAGATGGAATGTCTATTCATAGAAAAGCTCCTGATTTTGATCAGTTATCAACTTCTACTGAAGTTCTTTTTACTGGAATAAAAGTGATTGACCTAATTGAGCCATATGCTAAAGGAGGTAAAATTGGACTGTTTGGAGGAGCTGGGGTTGGAAAAACTGTATTAATACAAGAGTTAATAAATAATATTGCTAAGGGACATGGAGGTCTTTCTGTGTTTGCTGGTGTTGGGGAAAGAACAAGGGAAGGAAATGACTTATTAAGAGAAATGATAGAATCTGGAATTATAAATTATGGAGATAAGTTTCTTAAATCTATGGAAAAAGGGGAATGGGATTTAAGTAAAGTTGATAAAAAAGCACTTTTAGATTCAAAAGCAACATTTGTTTTTGGTCAGATGAATGAACCCCCTGGTGCAAGAGCAAGAGTTGCTCTTTCAGGACTTACTGTTGCAGAATACTTTAGAGATGGGGGCGCAGATGGCCAAGGTAAAGATGTTCTATTCTTTGTTGATAATATATTCAGATTTACCCAGGCTGGTTCAGAGGTTTCAGCTCTTCTTGGAAGGATGCCTTCAGCAGTTGGATACCAACCAACATTGGCATCCGAAATGGGAACAATGCAAGAGAGAATTACTTCTACAAAAAAAGGATCCATTACATCAGTACAAGCGGTTTATGTTCCGGCTGATGATTTAACCGATCCAGCACCTGCTACTACTTTTGCTCACTTGGATGCTACTACTGTATTATCAAGGAAGATTTCAGAACTTGGAATATATCCTGCTGTTGATCCGCTTGATTCAACTTCAAGAATTCTAACACCAGAAATATTAGGAGATGAGCATTATAATTGTGCTCAAAGAGTAAAGGAATTACTTCAAAAATACAAAGAGCTCCAGGATATAATTGCAATTTTAGGTATGGAAGAACTATCTGAAGAAGATAAGCTTGCGGTAGCTAGAGCAAGAAGAGTTCAGCGTTTTCTTTCACAGCCATTTCATGTTGCTGAACAGTTTACTGGAATTCCAGGTGCTTTAGTTGATATAAAGGATACGATTAAAGGTTTTAATATGATAATGGATGGGGAATTAGATCATCTCCCTGAGGCAGCCTTTAACTTAAAAGGAAATATTGAAGAAGCAATTAAGGAAGGGGAGAAAATGTTATCTCAAGCAAAATAAATGTATTTAGAAATCATTTCACCTGAAGCTATATTGTATAAAGGAGAAGTTAAATCAATTTCTTTTCCTGGTTCTTATGGAGATTTTCAAGTTTTAGATAATCACGCACCTATTGTATCAACTCTAAAAAAAGGGAAAGTAAAAATTCAAGGAAAGCTATCTATAAATAAGGAAGTTAAAAGTTATTTTAATGTTTCAGATAAAGAAACTTCTCTAGACATAAATTCCGGAACTGTGGAGATGAGTAACAATAATGTAACCTTGTTAATTGATTAGCGCATCTATTTCTTTAAAGATTAATTCTTTCTCCCATCCTTTATATTCTAATCTATTAAATATCTTTTCTTTAATTTTCTCTTTTGGTTTTCCTAGGTTTTCATTGATTATTTTACTAGATAATTCTCTCAGTTTTTTTAAATAATCTTTTTTGTTAATTTCTGATAAACCTTTTTCTATATTATTTCTAGATATTTTTCGTGATTCTAACTCTCGAATTATTTTGATTCTTCCCCAGCTGTTATTATTAAACTTTCCTCTTACATAGCATTCTGAAAACCTTTGCTCATTTAAAAAATTGTTATCAATTAAATGCGATAAATATTGGTCTATTTCATCTCCAAATATTTCAAGTTTTTTTAACTTTTGAGTAACATCCATCTGACACCTTTCCTGATACGCACAATAAAATTCAATCTTTTTCTTTATAGAGCTATCCATGGGATTAAAATATAAAAAAAACCGTTTAGATTAACTCTAAACGGTTTTTATTCTTTATTTAATAAGTTTTGAATCACTATTAAAAAAATGGTATTCAAGATATAAATAAGAGTCTCTAGGAATAACATTAATTGATCTCTTATATTTTAAGTACCATTTATTTTTAATTGAAAAAAACCCTGAATTTATATACGCTGCTACAAATGGATGGACATGTAAATGTATCCTTTCTTTTTTATAACGCGCATTCTTAACAATATTGTTAAGTTCAACATTGATTTTGTCTATTAATAGTATAGGTGCTTCAACCTGAAGGTCTTTGTTTGGATTAGGCTCTCTTGTATTTATACTCATTTGAGGCCTTACTCTTTGTCTTGTAATTTGTATTAATCCAAATTTGCTTGGCGGAAGAATTTTGTGCTTTGTTCTGTCTTTCCCCATTTCCTCACAGAAATGATCAAACAGTTTTTTTCTATTCTGTCTTGATGTTAAATCTATAAAATCTACTACAATAATTCCACCCATATCTCTTAGGCGAAGTTGACGTGCTATTTCTGTAGAAGCAATTAAATTTACTTCCATTGCAGTTTCTTCTTGTGTTTTTGATTTATTAGATCTGTTCCCGCTATTAACGTCAATTACATGAAGAGCTTCTGTGTGTTCAATAATAAGGTAAGCTCCTTTCTGCATTGAAACAGTTCTGCCAAATGAAGATTTTATTTGTCTTTCAACTCCAAATTTATCAAAAATTGGTACTGCGCCTGAATATAACTTTACGATTGAAGTCTTCTTAGGAGCAATACTTTTTATATACTCTTTAATTTCTGAATACAGCTCAGATTCATTGATATGTATTCCAGTAAAAGAGTCGTCAAACACATCTCTTAATTTTGAAGAGGATCTATTTATTTCCCCAAGAATTTTTGTTGGATATGAGTCTGCTTTGTTTAAATTAATGCAAAGCCTTTTCCATCTTAGAACAAGATCCTTTAAGTCAGCTTCTAATTCCTCAACCTTAAGATTTTTTGCCACAGTTCTTATAATTACACCAAATCCTTTTGGCTTGATTGACTTGACAAGATTTCTTAATCTTTTTTTCTCCTGAGGACTTTTGATCCTTTGGGAAATTGAAATTCTCTCAGAGAAAGGAATAAGAACCATAAACCTACCTGCTAGGGAGATTTCTGAACTTAGCCTAGGGCCTTTTGTTGAAATTGGTTCTTTAATAACTTGAACTAAAACTGTTTGTTTTGGAGAAAGGGAGTCTTTAATCAACCCATTTTTAGAAATATCTTTCTCATATTGGAAATCATTAAATGAAAATGATTTAATTTTTTTAGATTCAACAAGTTTAGCAAATTTCGTTAAAGATAAAAGCTTTGGTCCAAGGTCATGATAATGCAGAAATCCATCTTTTTCGTTATTCACATCAACAAATGCAGCATTTAAACCTGGAATAACTTTTCTAATTTTTGCAACAAATATATCACCTACAGAAAATTTGTTTTTACCTATTTCTTTATCTAGCTCAACGAGTTTACCATCGTTAAGCATAGCAAAATCAACAGCATCTGAATTCGATCGTATAATCAATTCTTTTTTCACTGTTTTAATTTTTTAGTCTACTTGAAAAGTAGAATGGTTAAACATTTTAAATAAATGACTTATTAAGTCATTACATGATTTCAAAGAACATGAGAATTTATTTGAGTGTATTCTCTTACACTTTTTTCTTTTTATGACGGTTAGCTCTAGCTCTTTTTTTCCTTTTATGAGTAGCTACCTTATGTCTTTTTCTTTTTTTTCCACTCGGCATATTAATCTATAATTTTTAATTTATTAAACTATAGGAACATTTTGTTTAACTGAATGCACAAAAGTTTTAGATGGTTTAAATGCAGGAATATTATGAGCAGGTATTACTACAGCAACATTTTTTGATATATTTCTGCCCGTTTTTTCTGCTCTTTTCTTTACAATAAAACTTCCAAACCCTCTCAAGTAAACATTCTCATTATTTTTCAAGGAATTTTTTATCTCATTCATAAGTTTTTCTGCAATCATCTGAACATCAGATTTGTCCATTCCTGTTTTATCAGAGATATTCTTTACAATGTCCGCTTTTGTCATTTTTATGTATTTGGTTAAACATTCATTTATGAAGCTAGCAAATATATAAATTTAAATTTTAAATTGTCTCATATAAACTATTTATATTTATACAAGAATATGATTATAAATGGATTGGCAGCAAACACTTTTAAATTGGTATGGGAAGAATAAAAGATCCTTACCTTGGAGAAAGACAAAAGATCCATATAAAGTTTGGATTTCGGAGATAATACTTCAGCAAACTAAGGTTGCTTATGGAGTTAATTACTATAATAATTTTATTGAAAAATTTCCAACTATTCATGATATAGCAAAAGCCGATCAAGAAACAATTTTACATCTTTGGCAGGGGTTGGGATATTATAATAGAGCTATTAATTTGCACCATACTGCTAAACATATTAGTAGTAATCTTAATGGCAAATTTCCAGTTAAATTTAATGAACTAATTAAGCTTAAAGGGATAGGAGATTATACAGCAAGCGCAATATCTTCAATTTGTTTTAATGAAAACATTTCAGTTGTTGATGGTAATGTATATAGAGTTTTATCAAGATACTTTGGAATTTATAATCCAATAAATCGCCATTCTGCTTTCAAAGTTTTTAAGACGAAGGCTAATGAGCTTATTAAAGATGTTAAATCATCAGGAGACTATAATCAAGCAATAATGGAATTTGGAGCCTTACAATGCACGCCCAAACCAGAATGTTCAAAATGTGTTTTATCTAATAAATGTTTTGCCTTTCAACATAACGTAGTAACTGAATTACCAGTAAAACTAAAAAAGAAAAAAAATAAAACACGTTATTTCAATTATATAGTACCGGTAAACAGGGAAAATAAAACAAAAATTGTTCAAAGAGACTCCAGTGATATCTGGAACAAACTATATCAATTCCCTTTGATTGAATCAGAGGAAAAGATAGTTAAGCTTTCTAAGACCTTTATAGAAAATAAATGTAATCAGGATTTAATATTAAATAAAAAATCCATAGAAAAAATTAATAGAACTAATATAAAACACAAGTTGACCCATCAGACACTTGATTTAAGTTTTTGGAAATTAGAAATAAATAGCCCCATAATTAATGGCATAAAGATATCGGATATTAATAGCTATCCATTCCCAGTGCCAATTAGAAATTTTATAAATGATTTTATTAATGAGGGGAATTGATTTTTGTATATTAGTATAAAGAATTATAATGAGCGGAACATTAAATAAAGTTATGTTGATCGGTCATCTTGGCGATGATGTTAAAATGACACATTTTGATGGAGGTGGTTGTATAGGAAGATTTCCTCTTGCCACGAATGAAACTTATACTAATAAGGCTACTAATGAAAAGGTTACAAATACTGATTGGCATAATATAGTTGTTAGAAATAAGGCAGCGGAGATATGTGAAAAATATTTAGCAAAAGGCGACAAAGTATATGTTGAAGGACGAATTAAAACAAGAAAATGGCAAGGAGATGATGGCCAAGATAGATATACTACTGAAGTGAATGTAGATGAATTCACTTTTCTTTCAACAAAAAAGAATGCAACTCCTGATGTTGAAGCGAAGGCAGAACCAACAGAAGAGAAGCAGCAAACTGATGAAAAAGAAGATGATTTACCTTTCTAAAAAAATACTTTTTTAAGCCAATATTTTTGAACTATTTATTCTAAATTTTTGTGATAATAAAAATTATTCTAATATTAATTCTTTTAATATTATCAGCTTTAACATCTGGCTCTGAAGTTGCTTT
>Ga0208410_1001846_pt1 | contig 10525 bp, 11 predicted proteins | sample ETN02SmetaG_3_FD_185787 | JGI IMG/M metagenome (GOLD analysis project Ga0208410, IMG submission 185787) | Marine microbial and viral communities from oxygen minimum zone, Eastern Pacific Ocean - ETNP2014F10-02SV257 (SPAdes) (version 2) | ecosystem: Environmental > Aquatic > Marine > Oceanic ... | reverse complement strand
CGACAGAAACTCCTGATGACCAAAAATTTCTATTCTTTTCTGTTCCTGGAATTTGTTTTGCAAAATCTTTTGGAAATTTGCCCACTACATTTGAAAAAGCTACCCCGCCTTTTTCAATGACTTTGCCTTCAATAGTTCTAAATTCTCCATGCTTCCATTTATTTTTTTTAAATTTTGACCTAGATCCAAAATCTTTTTCGATATCTATTATGCTTGTACAGATTGTATTCTGGAGCTCCTGAAACCATTCTTTACAAAGTTTTTGTTCTTTTTTCATTTTCTAAACTAGATTTAATTGTCTATTTGCTTCAGACATTACAATAGCTGATGCAACTGAAACATTCAAAGATCGAGTATCTTTTTGCATAGGGATTCGAATAATTTCATCAACCTCATGATGCACATAGTCTGGAACTCCAGCACTTTCTCTACCAACTAATAAATTATCATCTATATTGAATTTAAAACTTGTGTGATCTATTTTTCCATGAGTAGACAACAAAATAATCCTTCCATTAATTTTTTCTTTATAGTCAGACCAGCTATTATGCTCCGTAATATGCAATTTATTAATATAGTCCATGGCGACTCGATTTAATGATTTTTCAGATAGGGCGAATGAGGCAGGGTGAATAATGTCCAAGCCAACATTAAAACAGGCACAGCTTCGAATAATAGCACCTGTATTTTGAGGTATATCTGGTTGAAAAATTGCTAAATTCATTATGTGTTTTCATTAAGTCTTTATGCGTCATCTTGACACAATAATTGACCAACAAGATTATTTTTTTTTCCTTAAAAAAGCTTATTTTACAAGTATATTAGCAAATATATTTAAGGGTACATAAAATTGTCAGAAGATACATCAGTCACAAGAAGAAATTTTCTTTACATTACAACAGGATCATTTGCTGCAGCAGGTTCTGCTGCTCTAGCGTGGCCATTTGTTGATCAAATGAATCCAGATGCTTCAGTCAAAGCTTTAGCATCGACCGAAGTTGATTTAACTCCAATTCTTCCAGGGCAAAGCATAACAATTTTATGGCGAGGTAAGCCCGTGTTTATTAGAAGAAGAACCCCTGAAGAAATTACCGAAGCTAGTAAAGTCAAGCTTGATGAGCTACCTGACCCAGAAGGAGATGAAGATAGAGTTCAAAATCCTGAATGGTTAATTATGGTTGGGATTTGTACTCATTTGGGATGTATACCTTTAGGTCAAAAGGGAGAATATAATGGATGGTTCTGTCCATGTCATGGATCGCACTATGATACTTCTGGGCGAATAAGAAAAGGTCCTGCTCCTAAGAACTTAGAGATCCCTCAATATGTATTTTTAGATGAAAACACAGTGAAGATTGGATAATTAGAAGATGAGTGACAATTACGAGCCTTCATCGGCAATAGGAAAATGGTTTGACAAGCGATTACCTCTGTTAACCTTGTTTGCTGGTCACGTACTTCCTTATCCTACACCAAAGAATTTAAATTACTGGTGGACCTTCGGAGGTATTCTTACTTTTTGTTTAATTGCTCAAATAGTAACAGGTCTTGTTCTTGCAATGCACTATGTTGCTGATGCAGATCAAGCATTTAATAGCGTTGAGCACATTATGAGGGATGTTAATTTTGGTTGGATGTTGAGATACATTCATGCCAATGGCGCCTCAATGATGTTTATGGCTGTCTATATTCATATGGCGAGATCTTTATTTTATGGATCTTATAAAGAGCCTAGAGAATTAATTTGGATTATTGGTGTATTCATTTTCTTGTTAATGATAGCAACTGCATTTATGGGCTACGTTTTGCCTTGGGGTCAAATGAGTTTCTGGGCAGCAACAGTTATTACTAATCTATTTAGTGCTATTCCATTTGTTGGTGAATCGATCACAAATTGGTTGTGGGGAGGATATGCTGTAGGCAGTCCTTTGCTCACAAGGTTCTTTACTTTGCATTATTTAATGCCTTTCCTAATTTTTGCCCTGGTTATTCTTCATGTTTGGGCGCTGCATGTTCCTGGAAACAATAATCCAGAAGGAATAGATGTCGTTCAAGGATCTCAAGATACTGTGCCATTTCATCCTCATTATGTTGTGAAAGATATGTTTGCCCTTGTAGTATTCTTAGTAATCTTTGCAGGATTTATATTTTTTGTTCCAAATTTGTTAGGTCACACTGACAATTACATACCAGCAAATCCCTTACAAACGCCTGAACATATTGTTCCTGAGTGGTACTTCTTGCCTTTCTATGCAATTTTAAGATCTGTACCTGATAAATTAGGTGGAGTCATCTTGATGGTTTCATCGATTGCAATTCTTGCATTCTTGCCTTGGCTTGATACATCAAAGGTAAGATCCGCAAAATACAGACCTTTGTATAAACAGTTTTTCTGGTTATTTATAGCAGATGTTATTTTACTAGGTTATTTAGGCTCACAAACAGCAGATGGCTTGTTCCTACTTATTGCAAGAATAGCTACTGCCTATTATTTTATCCATTTCTTAGTCTTAATGCCTTTACTCGGATTTGTAGAGAAGACCAAACCTTTACCGAAAAGTATAAGTGAACCAGTCTTATCAAAAGAAGAGAGAGAAGGGCAAGCTACCCAGTCAACATAATGAAAAAAATTATTATTAAAATTACCTTCGGTTTTTTATTTTTAACTTCTTATGGTTTCGCGGCAGAAATCCATGAACCTTTGCACCCTGATTGGTCTTTTGAAGGACCTTTTGGAATATATGAAAGAGCTTCTCTCCAAAGAGGGTACCAAGTCTATACTGAGGTATGCTCAGGCTGCCATTCAATGGACTTACTTAGTTATAGAAATTTAATTGAAGAAGGCGGTCCAGAATTTTCAAAAGAGCAGGCAAAAGCAATGGCTGCCATGTTTGAGGTTGAAGATGGACCAAATGAAGATGGTGAAATGTACATGCGACCAGCAATTTTATCAGATTATTTTGTAAGCCCTTGGGAAAATAAACAACAAGCAAGAGTTGCTAATGGTGGGGCTTACCCTCCAGATTTATCGGTTATTGTCAAAGCAAGAGAAGGAGGAGCAGATTATATTTATTCTCTTTTAATTGGATATGAAGATCCACCGAGTGATATGGAAATTGACGATGGCGTTTATTATAATATTTATGCAAAGGGTGAAAAAATTGCTATGCCTCAGCCACTTTACGAAGATGGTGTGGAATATACTGATGGCACAGTGGCAACCCCTGAGCAAATGGCACATGATGTAACAATGTTTTTAACTTGGGCTGCTGAGCCAAAATTAGAAGCTCGTAAGAGAATTGGTTTCAAAGTAATTTCATATCTAATAATTCTTTCATTCTTACTGTATTTCACTAACAGGAGAATTTGGAAAGATACTCACTAATTCATAAATGTTATATTTTTCAAATAATTAATTTTTTTTATTTAAGTACATCCTCAAGAACGTTTATCCACAGCCATAGTTAATCAGTATCGATTAGTTTTTAACGATATTGTAGATTCATACCAATTTTATGGAGGAGTTTAATGTTAGAAAATATTTTTAAATTAAATGAAAATAAGACATCCGTTAAAACTGAAATGCTAGCTGGTCTAGCGACATTTTTAACGATGGCTTATATTATCGTAGTTAATCCTGCAATTCTATCTACTGAGGGAACTGGCATGGACTTTGGCGGAGTATTTGTTGCAACTATTATCGCTGCAGTTGTTGGTTGTTTAGTAATGGGCTTGTGGGCAAATTGGCCGATTGCCCTTGCCCCAGGAATGGGCTTGAATGCATTCTTTGCATTTGGCGTGGTCTTTGGTATGGGTTATACATATCAACAAGCTCTTGCAGCAGTATTTATTGCTGGATTAGCTTTTCTTTTATTATCTGTAACACCTGCGAGACAGTGGATTATTAATAGCATACCAAAAAGTATGAAATTTGGTGTTGGTGCCGGTATCGGACTTTTTCTTGCGATCATTGGCTTAAAAAATGCGGGAGTTGTTGTCGACAACCCTGCTACTTTAGTTGGTCTTGGTGATGTTACTTCAATGCCAGTTATGCTTGCAGCTGTAGGATTTGCGATAATGGCAATTCTTGATAAGCGAGGTATACCTGGTTCAATAATTATTGGAATCTTAGCTGTCAGTCTTATTGCTTGGATTACTGGAGTTAGCGCAATTGATGGAGTTGTTGGTTCAGTTCCACCAGCAGTTCATGCGTTCTCAATGGACTTTAGTTTAATAGCCACAGCTGGTTTTATTGGAGTTGCATTTGCATTTTTATTTGTAGACTTCTTTGATACCGCTGGAACATTAACATCAGTCGCAAATTTAACTGGTAAAGTTGATAAAGACGGCAATGTTGATGGTATAGGACGAGCTGTATTAGCAGACTCTACTGCGACAACTGTAGGAGCACTTGTTGGTACATCTAATACCACGTCTTATATTGAGTCTGGAGCTGGTGTTAAAGAAGGTGGAAAAACTGGATTAACAGCTGTTACTGTAGCAGTGTTATTTGCAATATGTTTATTCCTAGCTCCTTTAGCTCAAAGTATCCCAGCATTTGCAACTGCACCTGCACTTGTTTTTGTTGCAACGTTCTTTTTGAAGAACTTACGTGATATCGAATGGGACGATGTGAGTGAATATGCTCCAGCTGTTCTTGCTGCTGTACTAATGCCATTAACATTCAGTATAGCTCATGGAATTGCTTTAGGATTTATTGCTTATGTAGTTATCAAGGCGTTCAGCGGTAAACATGAAGATCTTAATGCAGGATCAATCGTTATAGGGGCGCTATCCGTACTCTATTATATTTTTTAATAGTAGTTAATGATTGGCTTTGTCTTCCTCATCCCAGGGGAAGACAGGCCATGTTTCTTGAGTAATTTCTTCTACATAAGTATCTGCAAGAGGCAATCCTCTGGGTTTTGCGAATATAACACCTAAGTGCATATTTGGCATGTAAGTTTTGAGGGCAGAAGCAGTTCCACCTTTATCAACAATATCATCAATAACTAGGACAACTTCTTCAGTTCTTGGTGCTCTGTGCACTATAGCTTTACCAGCTTCTCTATGTACGTAACTTTGTATTGAAACAATATCAACATCCTGAATTCCTAATACGTAAGCTACAACTGAAGCAGGTACAAATCCACCTCGAGAGACAACAACCATCTTAGTAAAAGGTACATTTTTTTCTTTAATAAGATTGGCTAATTTAACAGCCATCTCATGCATCTCGTCATAGGTAGGGAATACTAAATTATGGTCCATTGTTAATTATTAAATAAAAAATGCATTACGTCACCATCTTGTACAATATATTCTTTACCTTCACTGCGTAACTTTCCCATTTCTCTAGCTTTTAACTCTCCTTGACACTCAATATAGTCTTTATATGCAATAGTTTCAGCCCTTATAAAGCCTTTTTTAAAATCAGTGTGGATTTTTGCCGCAGCATCAGGAGCAAGGGTTTCTTTTTCAATAGTCCAAGCTCTGGTTTCTTTTTCTCCAGCAGTAAAATAAGTTATTAAATTAAGTGTCTCATATCCATTTTTGATAATCTTGTTTAATCCAGACTCATCCAGCCCAATGCTTTTGATGTATTCTTTTTGCTCATCAGCATTTAGTGAGGCAATTTGTGATTCAATATCTGCTGATATAATAATCACTCCTTGAGAAATTTTATCTTTAAGTTCTTCAGTAAATTTATTTCCTGAAGATATTGATGCTTCGTCAACATTACAAACATATAATACAGGCTTATTAGTAATTAAATTAAATTCTTTGATTACCTCACTTATCTTGTCGATATCAGGAAACGAGATAACTTGATTACCGCCTTCAAGATGTTTTATAAGTATTTCCGATGCGGCTACTTTTTTTACAGACTCCTCATCTCCACTTTTAGATTTTTTTTCCAATCCAGATTTAATTTTCTCTAGAAGCTCTAAGTCAGAAAGTATTAGTTCTGTATTTATTGTTTCGATATCATCTAAAGGGTTAATCTCATTATTTACATGAGTAATGTTTTCATCTTCAAAGCATCTTACAACATGAATAATTGCGTCAACTTCTCTAATATGAGAAAGAAATTTATTTCCTAGGCCTTCTCCTTTTGAAGCCCCTTTTACTAATCCAGCTATATCGTAAAAAGTTAGAGAAGTTGGAATAGTTTCTTTAGACTTAGCTATATTACTAAGAATATCAATTCTTTCATCAGGTACTGTGATAGTGCCTTCATTAGGTTCAATTGTACAAAAAGGATAATTTGCGGCTTCAGCAGAAATCTTTTTTGTTAACGCATTGAACAATGTAGATTTGCCAACATTGGGTAGTCCAACTATGCCACATTTAAATCCCATTAACTTAATTTAATTTTATTTAAGAATGATGAATGTTTCTTATTTACTAAGAGGTTTATATTCTTTGATATATTCTGATTTATTAGTGATAGGGATGACCACTCTTCTTTTTTAAAGTCTGATAAGACGTATTTTTCTACTAAATGTTTTTCTCCAGGATGACCAATCCCAATTCTTATACGATTATAACTCTTACCAATATGTTCATCGATTGATTTAAGGCCGTTGTGACCAGCTGAACTCCCACCATTTTTAATTCTTATCTTACCAACCTCTAAGTCTAAATCATCATGAAAGACAAACAAATCTTCATTTTTTATTTTAAAGAAATTAGCAATTTGACTTATTGAGTGCCCACACTCATTCATATAGTCATTGGATTTAAATAAAATGATATTTTTCCGACCAGCATTGGATTTAAAAAATTTTCCATTAAATTTATTTTTTTGGTTATCGATATCAAGCATTTTAACTATTTCGTCTATCGCCAAGTATCCAATATTATGTCTATTGTATTTATATTGTTTTCCTGGGTTTCCTAAGCCAACCAATGCAATCATAATAGGAGTATAAGTAAATAATTTGAGAAAAGAAGAATCTTTAAGATTTTTCTTCTGACTTTCCTTCAGACTTCTCAGCGTCTTTAGAAGCTTCTTTGCTATCTCCACCTTCTTCAGCAGGAGTTTCACCTTCACCTTCACCTTCACCTTCACCTTCAACAGGAGCTTCAGGTTCTTTAACAACTGTAGGAGCTGCAACAGATGCAACTGTAAAGTCTCTATCAGTAATTAATGGCACAACACCGTCAGGAAGTGTGATACTTGATATTCTAATAGTATCTCCAATTTCTAACCCATCCAGATCAAATACTATTTCCTCAGGAATATTACTTGCCGGACAACTTAATTGAACAGTTCTTCTATTTACGTTTAAAACTCCGCCACGTTTTAATCCAGGAGATGTTTCTTCATTAATGAAACGAGTTGGAATATCTAATGTTATCTTTGAATCAGGAGCAAGTCTTAGAAAATCAACATGTATAGGTTGATCAGATAAAGGGTGAAATTGTACTTCACGAGGTATTGCAAGATTTTTTTTACCATCAATATTAAGTGAAAATATTCTAGTTAAAAATCCTCCTGCATTGATTTCTTTTTGTACCAATATTTTGTCCAAAGAGATATTTATAGGATCTTCTCCAAGACCATAAATTACAGAGGGGATCTTACCTGCAGAAATAACTTTCTTTACGCTCGATTTTCCTGCGCCAGATCTAATTTCGGCATCTATACTTGTTTCTTTGCTCATAATGGATTTAGAGGTCTTAAATTAATTTTAAATAGAAGGCAAGGACATTCAGTTAAAAGTTAAATAGACTAGAAACCGAAGATTCTTCTGATATTCTTTTGATAGCTTCTCCCAATAAATCGGAAACGCTAATTACTCTGATTTTCTTGGATAATTTCGACTTTTCTTCATTGTAGATGGAATCAGTTATGACTAGCTCAGTTAGTTTAGATTTTTCTATTCTCTCGATTGCTTTTCCTGTCAGGACTCCATGCGTAGTGTAAGCTGTAATACTAGTGGCGCCAAGTTCTATAATTTTGTCAGCTGCGTTACAGATTGTTCCAGCGGAATCAATTATATCATCTAGAATTATGCAGTCTTTGCCAGCTACATCACCGATAATATTCATCACTTCACTTTCACCTGCTTTTGGTCTTCGTTTATCAACTATTGCAATAGAGGCACCTAATTTATTTGCTATTGCACGCGCTCTTACAACACCTCCAATATCAGGAGAAACGGCAACCAAATTTTCTATGTTATATTTCTGATTAATATCTTTTGCAAAAACAGGACCAGCAAATAGATTGTCTGTAGGAATATCAAAGAATCCTTGAATCTGTTCTGCGTGAAGATCTAAGGTTAAGACTCTATCCGCCCCAGCAGTAGTAATTAAGTTTGCAACTAATTTTGCAGAAATAGGAGTTCTTGGACCTGGCTTTCGATCCTGTCTTGCGTAGCCGTAATAAGGGATAACTGCAGTAATTCTTTTGGCTGATGCTCTTTTTAGTGCATCAATGATTACTAAAAGCTCCATTAAGTTATCATTTGCTGGAAAAGATAGTGATTCAATAATAAATACATCCTCTCCACGTATATTTTCTTTAATCTCTACATAGACTTCTTCATCTGCAAATCTTCTTATTGACGCATCGGTGATCTTGTCACCTAAATACTTGGCAACTTTTTCAGATAGGGGTAAATTGCTGGTTCCTGCAATAATTCTCATTGTTTGTAGTCTTTTATAACAATTGTTGAAATCATTCTACCATAATCATTTTCTTTTTTTAAAACTGATCTTCTGTTGCTATAGCAAAGAGCTTCTTCAGCAAAAGTATCTATATTTATTGCGCAAATATCACTAATTTTTAACAATTTTAGTTTATTTATAATGAAATCTTTTAGTGAGAATAGGTAATGGTCTGATGAGACCTGAATAAAGAATTGACTGTTTTTTTTGTTCTTTGAGGTGAATATTTTATGAAAGTCTTTTCTCACATAATAAGATTTTTGACCAATGCATGGCCCAATCGCACATTTGATATCTTCTGTTTTTGATCCCAAAGAAGACATGTTCCTCAGTGTGTTTTCAATGATACCCGAAAGCGCACCTTTCCATCCTGCATGACATGCACCAATGATTATTTTTTTAGAATCATAGAACAGGATAGGCGCACAATCTGCAGTTAAAATAGAGAGGATTAAGTTTTTCCCATTTGTTACAATTCCATCATATAAGTGTTTTTCTTTACTGGAAGTATTCTTTAATATTATTGACTTATTAGAATGAGTTTGATGAAGTGTTATGACATTATCTTTGGGTAGTTCGTAGTACCTTGCAATATTTTCTAAGTTTTTATTAATATTTTTGGTTGAATCATATGATCCCTTGCCGCAATTCAGACTTTTATAGAGTCCTTTTGAATTTCCTCCCAATCTAGAAAAAAAACAATGATCAATTGATCTAAGATTATTTGCAAAAAACATTTAATATTCAGCCTCAAATATTTTAAATAAATTTCCCATTTTGTCAGGATCTGTAAGTCTTGAAAGTTGATCCATAATCCTATCTTTAAATTTAGGATTAGAAATCATTAATTGTTCAGCTCTGACATTGATACCATTCATTTTTAGAAAATTTGATTGAGTGCTGATATTAATATTTTTTAGACCAGCATTTTGAGCTATAAGCAGTAATTGATTAAAATTTACATGATAAGTAATATCTTGTTCTCCAATATTACTTAATACCTCAGTAAACTTATTATTTTTTATTGATTGTAAAGAATTTAAGTTGGTTGATTTGATGTATCCGTAATCAGCAATTAACAGAAAGCCCCCATTACTCCTCATTATTTTTGCAATTTCATTAAATATACTATTTGTTTCTTTAGAATATTCGTATAAATCGCCTTCTTCTAATTGATGACCTATTTCCTCAACTATTATTTTACGCGCAGCAGATTTATCAAATATAAGGTTTGATTTGCTATCTATTTTGATAACTGTTTCATATAATTTTCCATTTACAGATTTTATCTGACACATAGGAAGACAATCAAAGAATTCATTCGCTATGACAATAGAGTAATTATTTTTAATATCTCTAAGTTCGGAAAATATTTTGCAATTTGGGAATTTATTTTTTAGTTCCGACCTATATTTTTTATTTATCTCAACAAAATTAACTGAATAATCTATTTCTTTATCTAGGCTCCTATTGAATACTCTTATTATATCTTTCATTAGAGTTCCTTTTCCAGGACCAAGCTCAATTAATTCAAATCTTTTAATTTTTTTTTGTTTAATTTTGTTAATTATAGTTAGCGCTATGATTTCACCATAAAGTTGTGATATTTCTGGAGCAGTGATAAAGTCGCCTTCTTTACCAATCGGATTTTGTGTAGTGTAATAACCTAGATCTTGATCTTGGTGAACAATTTTAAGAAACTCATCAAGATAAATAAATGATTTTTTATTTATCATTTTGATGATGTTATTTTTTAACATTATTTTTTTGAAGATATTATCATTATAATAATTCCTGTAATGATCATTGGTACGGATAAGATCATCCCCATAGTCAAGAAAGTGTA
>Ga0208410_1001841_pt1 | contig 10538 bp, 8 predicted proteins | sample ETN02SmetaG_3_FD_185787 | JGI IMG/M metagenome (GOLD analysis project Ga0208410, IMG submission 185787) | Marine microbial and viral communities from oxygen minimum zone, Eastern Pacific Ocean - ETNP2014F10-02SV257 (SPAdes) (version 2) | ecosystem: Environmental > Aquatic > Marine > Oceanic ... | reverse complement strand
AGTAAGATTGAGGGACAACCACCGACTATTCGTACCTGTAAATTCGCACAGGGTGTTCCATCTCTTCTCCCTAGTATCTTACTTGAATTGAAACAATTCAGAAAACAAGCGAAAAGGGATATGGCGGCGTCAACCGGTGCACTCAAAGCGATGTATAATGGTAAGCAACTCGCTTATAAAATTAGTATGAATTCTGTATATGGGTTTACCGGAGCTGGCAAGGGTATGTTACCATGTGTTAATATCGCCTCTACTGTGACGACGAAGGGTCGTAATATGATTGACCAAACAAAGGAGTACGTGGAAAAGAACTTCCCTGGTTCAAGGGTAAGGTATGGTGACACGGACTCTGTCATGGTAGAGTTTGATGTGGGTGACCGCAAGGGTATAGAAGCTGTGGAATACAGTTGGGAAATAGGCGAGCGTGCCGCCGAAGAGTGTACTGCACTCTTCAAAAAACCAAATAATTTGGAACTCGAGAAGGTTTATTGGCCCTATTTTCTCTACAGTAAGAAGCGATACGCTGCTAAATTGTGGACACAGGGGAAAGATGGAAAAATGAATATGGATTACATTGATGTAAAGGGTCTTCAGCTCGTGAGACGGGATAACACGGCACACGTACGCGAAGTGTGTAAAGAGCTTTTGGATGTTGTACTTGAAAGTAACGATACTGAGGCACCAAAGGCGTTGGCGCTTCAGAGAGCCATCGAACTCATCGAGGGTGATGTTCCGATCGAGAAGCTCACACTCTCACAGGGATTGTCGGATACGTACAAGGTGAAGGGGGTGGGTGTATCTATAAACAGCCCCGATATATGCAACATCAATCAAGCACACGTTCAAGTTGTTCGTAAAATGCGCGAAAGACAACCAGGCTCCGAGCCACAATCCGGGGATAGAGTACCATATGTTTTGACAAAGACCGATGATCCCAAAGCAAAAGCATTCGAAAAATCGGAAGATCCAAAGTATGCGAAGGAACATGGTATTCCGATTGACAATGAGTATTATTTCATGAACAAATTCTTGAATCCAATATGCGACCTACTAGAACCACTTTTTGAAGACCCCAAGGAAGAAATATTTGGAGAGTTATTAACCAAGATCAAACCAAAGCGACGACCAAAGAAAAAACCGGAGACATCAATCGATGAGCTATTTAAAAAATAGAGACTATTATTTAATAAGTCCGACATGAGCACTACACATAAATCGAATCGTAGGGAGCGCGTTCAACCATCAAATAAACTGATAACCCTCATCGGTCGTGAACATGAAAAATTATGGAAGAAGCGAATGAATCTGGTGATCCAAGCGCTCTCGGAGGATCATGAAGACCCCGCGGAATTCTCGAGGACATTGACGGCGACCTATCAAGATGAGGTTGAAAAGGAGGTACATCGTCGAATGCAAGAATTTTGTAAAAAATTGAACGAGGAATTGAAGATCAGTCGGTCGGTTTTAAATAAATATATGCCTAATCCTTGTAACCTCTGTATGGGACATAATAAGCTGGGTAACCCATGTAACAATAAGGCACTTCCGCAGTATGGTAAATATTGCTTTATTCATCGGGAAATGGCGCCGCACCCGACTACTAGTATAGATCAAAGTTCAACCTTAGGTGGTCTACCTGGGTCGTCTGCGTTTATTAGAGAGATGTCATCTTCTAAAGATTTGAACATACTAGATAAAGATACTTAAGGAAATAAATTGTAATTTATTTAATGAAAAAATCAGAAATCCTATTGAATCATATTGATACGTTTTACAAAGTTCCCGAACATCGCGAAACTTTAGTTGACATTTTAAACAAGTCGGGGGGAATCTCTCTCCGAAATCTCGAATGGTTTATCACTAATTATTCTAAGAAAAATGGATTATCAATTCACAAAACGGCCGATGGTAAACTAATGAATGTTCATTGTGCATATAAAAGTACTTTAGATGGGTATAGTAAAAAATTATTCGATCCATTTTGTAGATGTGATAAAATAGTATATCACATTCCAGATACATCTGATGAAATTCATACGACTGTTGCACAGCTCAATTTCATCAAATGGTGTATTAAGAATGATATAATTTCTTATATTAGAGATAACAAAACATCAATTTTTAATAAGTAATTTTACAACCACTTGCATTTGTCCCATCCATCGCTAAATCCATTTCTGAATTCAAACTCCCATATTGGAGAGTATCACCCTTTACATCTAAATATCCATCTTTAAATGTGAAAGTAGTATACGCTTTATAATATAAATTCAATCTATACACCTGTGACAAGGCATGGATCGAGGGATCGATATCACACGACAAATACGTTCGATTCGATTTTATGCTCCCGAAATCGACACTCCCCGATGGTTCAACATTACGTGGAAACATGGAGAAGGTATATGTGTAAATATTTTGTACTGGAACCGTCATCCTATGTAAAAATGGAATGTAATTCTTAAAATACAAATTATCATTTGATTGGTCTGAATTGGGTAAGTCCTCGCCATTTATAAAGATAATTGCTTTAGTCATGATATCATCACTTAAACTATCGACGTTGCGTCTATAAGTATCACGCGTTGTCATATTGAATCTATTTTGAAAATATGTAGATGGTAGATTATCAACTGTATCCGTAATAGTGACACCCGAGTTCAATTTACCGAGGGGTTCATTTTCATCTTCAAATTTAGTATTTCGGAAAAACCAATGAAAACTCTTGACGCGATTCTTGGGAACCAAATCTAATTTTACATTATTCTCCCCAGCTGTATCTACGGTCGGGTGTTTAATAAAGATATCTGTAATCATTTTATATTCTTGATTAGTGTAATACATGCGTTCATATGGTTCGAGTGTGATCTCTTCTGTTATAATTTCAAATTTATTAAAGTGTAATTTAAACTTATACACCCCCGGGGCAATGAGATCATAAAATGTTTTTTCTTCCTCCGTTAAAGCATTATAAACCGCGCTCGATATAGCTGGCGCGACGGACGCATCCGTAAAAAATGTATCTGGTCGAAATTCCAATATAAATTCTAATTTTTGCTTGTTGATGGCACACAGTGGAAAGTATGGTCGACCGGGTTCATTTGTTTCGTAATCATCACTCTCATAATTTCTAGAAAAGAAAAATGGGATAGGAATCATCAATGTCGTCTTAGTCTTATCGAAATTAAGACTCGGGTCCGTGTTACCCATAAAGAATCCCGTATTCATCCCTCTATTTAACGAATAATTCCTTGTATTTATTTCGGATAGATCTGCGTATAGATTATCATGAATGAATCCCCAATCATCTTGGTATTTTTCTAAAGTCATTTCATCTACGTTCATTGTGATCGATTTGAACAAGTGCCGACCTAATATATCAGAGTATCTATAAGCTTTACCCCCAAATGCACTCTGATCTGGTAGCGCTGGAATTTCGATTTTTATATACATGTTTGATAGCAAATCTCCCATGGAGCGTGGGTCATATTGAACTTTGATGGTTTGGTTCAATGGCCATTGGTTTGCCGCGGTGAGGGGTTCACTTCGATTAACGACGCGACTTCTATGATATTTTCTAAAATTTGAATGTCGTTTTGGATTATATTTAAAAAGTGATCTATTTGGATCATCTGAGAGAAGGTGCATGTCCTGTGCCCCAATCGCGGCTAAACAGATCTCTGCCCCTGTGTGTGGTCCATTTCTATCGCACATACTACTTATTGCTTATATATTTTTAAATCATTTTTCCACATGGTCAAATGTGACGTTTTTGCGAGAATTTCTAATTCCCTTTTAGTTTTGATAGCCTCTTCGGTCAAGTTTTGAACTGCTTCTGCGGTATACTGATAGGTTCTAATATTGAGTAAATAATCATATGAGCCATCTACCCTGACATAGCTTTTAGATATTTCACTTTCGAGGTCAGCTTTTCTTCGCTTGAACACAATTATTTTTTCATTAATCACAGCGTTCACAAAGTGAGACATGTTTTCCAATTTTATGGATTTTTGCTCGAGAGAATTTAACAGGAATGCTTTTCTCTTCTTATATGTATCGATCCGAATTTCTACGAAATCGACCAAAATTTCTTCTGGGCTTTTATACTTGCAAATTCCCTTCTTCGGGTGGAAGAGATGCATGTTGCTCACGTGGAACGATTTTTGTAATTTTAAATCCTTGTTCAAATCCTTACCGGAATACCCAGTTATTTTGAAATCGACATTTTCCGTGGTGCTATTATTCACGTAATTTGAAATAATTTTCTTCTCCACGAGATTATCTAAATGTTCCTTGTAATCCTGTGTCCACCTACCTGGTGGGAGTTCAGTCACGTGTATGGTTTTATTATTACTGGTCGAAGTCCAGATACCTTCTGTAATCCAACTACCATCCACATTGAAAACTTTACCCTTGAACCCCCTGAACCATGGTTTCATTGGTATGAGATCTTCACCTGATAGGGCACGTTCTATATTAGCGCTTATATCCTTCGGGTTGAAGGGTGGTATGTAACAACTGAACCCTGTACCGATACCCTCTGTTCCATTGACGAGAACAGTTGGAATGATGGGAACAAAGTATTCCGGTTCTATAGGCTTTCCATCATCATCGAGATAATTGAGAATTGCGTCATCTCTTGGGTCGAAGAGCTTTCTTGCATCTTTCGTAAGCTTGGTAAAAATATACCTCGTCTGACTGGCATCTTTCCCACCCATTAACCGAGTACCAAACTGACCACATGGTTCGAGGAGATTCACATTGTTTGAACCAACAAAATCGTGTGCGAGCTTCACGATTGTATCGGCGAGTGACACTTCGCCGTGGTGATACGATGTCTTTTCTGATACATACGCTGCGAGTTGAGCTACCTTCATCTCGTGTGTTAAGTTTTTATTGAAACACGCATGCATGACCTTTCTCTGTGATGGTTTGAGACCATCGGATACGTGTGCGATAGATCGCTTCAAATCAGCGAGACTGAAATTCACAAGATCTTTGTGTACAAAATCTGTTATATCGAGATCACTCACATTTCCATATGGAACTTCTAATTCATTTGAATTTTTCTCTGTACTTTCGAGTAGCCATGTTTTCCGATCATCCGCCCTCGTCTTATCAAACGCCAAAATAAGTGAATCATCTGTATGTGTATCTGTCTTGAATTGAACCGTGAGCTTTGTGATATTTTTGAAATATTCCCTGGCTTCAACCGACGTTGAGGTACCAAGACCCTTGTAATACTTAATTTTCCAACCAATTTTACCATCACCATACCATTGTCTAAATGTAGAATCCGTGTAGAACGACCGCGTCTCAGACCCCTTTGTTGCTTTTATAATTGGGGTGACCATGCTCACAACGAAATTCAAATTGAGTAAGCTTGGCCAGAAATAATGAATCATATTTAGAACCAAACCCTTGATATGGGACCCATCCGCGTCCGCGTCCGTCATGATCATGAGACGACCATATCGCAATTCATTCAGTGAAGTATACACTTTACCCTGCTGCAACCCAAGAATCTTTTTGAGATCACTGAATTCCTTGTTTTCTGTGAGCTGTTTGACACTCGCGTCTCGAACATTTTTACATTTACCTCGGAGCGGAAATACCCCGTAGTGATCTCGTCCAACGATCGATAAACCGGCAACAGCCAGTGTCTTCGCGGAATCACCCTCTGTGATGATCAGCGTACACTTGGATGAATCACTCGTCCCAGCTTTATTGGCATCATCCAATTTTGGAATACCTGTGATCCTCGATTTCCTCGCGCCATCTGTCTTCTGTAATTCCTTCATTTCCTTAAATTTCGAGAGCGCCATGAGCTCTGTTTGAACACCAGTCTTCAAAATATCCTTTATAAATTTTTTTGGTGGTTCAAATTTACTACCGAAATTTTGTGGTTTTAGTGTACATTCACTCTTCACTTGACTACTAAAAGTAGGATTGACAAGTGTTGATTTTACAAATAACATGAAAGCATTTTTAACCTGTTGTGGTTTGAGTTTGATTTTTTTAGCCATTTCATCGATGATACCAGCGGCGAGGACACTCGCGACATGATCTACATGACTACCACCCTTCGTAGTGCAGATACCATTGACGAATGATACTTGCTCAAACCCATCATCGGCGGGAACAACACACACACTCCATCGATCCGATGTAAACATTCGAACCTCATCACTCTTTGTGTGCATCTTCGCATACATATCAAATGATGTTTTAGGTAAGGCGGTTCCCTGAAATTTTACCTTACATCCGGGTGTCGTGCAGATATTCGCATCATACACTCGTTTTTCGAATATTTTATAGATGTGATCGTCCATTTTCTTCATACCAAATCTCGACCAATCTGGAATAAATTTTACACACACACTCGAGGTCGCACTCGAATAACTACGCATTTTCGGCGGCTTACATGTTTTCATGTTATCGGACCATTCCTGTGTATATATCAACTTGTTTTCTGGATCCTTTATCTTTACAGAAAAATTCGATGAATACACATTGGTTAATTTAGCCCCATACCCATTCCTACCTCCGACGACACGTTCCTGTGTGTCGTCATAGTTCGTGCTCGTGAGCAAATGCCCAAAAACGAGTTCCGGGTTCCATATCTGTTCTTTCTCATGCTTTTTCACACACACACCACCGAGTGGACCATTATTTTCAATCTTCACCTCACCCGTTTCCTTATCTATATCAATAGATATACTCGTTACATGTTTGGGATGTAGTGAATTCCGATCGATCGCATTGACCAAAATTTCGTCGAAGATCTTAAGAAGCGCCGGCGCGTATACGAGTGTTTTTCGTTCGAATCCATCACCATCCTTGACCCAATATTGTTCGCCGACGCGAGAGACAGGTCCGACATACGAGTCTGGTCTCTTCAGTATGTGTTCGACGTGTGTGAGCTTTTCAACACTCTCAGACATTTTCTATATTCATGATCATGTGTCATTTACTTAAGCTGTTTTTGACAATCAAAGGTAGGTATCTTTGAAAAATATATTTGAGTACATTAGATGCGATCAGCGGGTAATAACAATAATAATAATTCAGTCGTGATCGAAACACCAAATTCCACAGCTCGAACACCTAGACCCCGACGAACGCAATCGGTCACACCAGTGAGGCTTTTCCCTATTCCATCTACATCCGGTCGCCCTGGTAGATACGATGAAGGGTCTAGTTCAACCACAGGCAGACCTCGCACACGACTCGGCATGAGCCCCACGAATAATCTTAGACCTAGACGGTTAAATTTTAACAATAATGGACCCGGACCTTCGAGTCCCCCGCGGAAACCAAGGAAAATTGACGTCTCAAAATACGAAAAAATGTTAAAAAACATGAATACAAATAATAAAAACAACAAAAACAATAAACCTAACAACGAGAATAAAAACGTAGTTGCGTGGTTAAATAAAGGTATGGGAAACTCTAAGAAGATTAATATCCCAAAAAACAAACGAGTATTTATTTTAACAGATATAACAAACAATGGAAAGATTAAACACGTGTGGGATCGGAGATTTCTTAATGGGTTAATTGAATCAGAAGAAACTCTTATAGTGTCTCGCCGTCGGGAAGTACGAAAAAATAACGATCGGTCTTTTACGTCACCATTGACGCGAATAAAATTTAGTAAGAATGATATTAAGGCATATCCACCCACGAACGCGACGAAAAACATAATACGCGTGCATATTAGTTCGCGCGATTTAGAACCCGAAGTCAATAAAATGAAAGTTAAGAACAACGATAAAAATATATTGGAGAATATAAGGATCGGTATACGGGCAGGTAAAATAACAAACAAGAAACAATTACAAGAACTCGAGATTATATACCAAAGTACAGGAAGTGCCATGTTCATGTCACTTCCACGTCATAAATACTATAAGGCGTATGTAGAAGGAAAGTTCGAACCTCATCACATAAAATTTATGAAAGACGCACCCACAGTTGTTTCTGAATTATATGATCTTAGCATTACAAAAAATGCTAGAATGGGGAACAAAACCATTCCTCTCTACAAATTGTCATCGGAGACGACCAAATACCTGTCACAGTTTGAAAAATACGTGAGATCGAAGAGCAAAGTCGAGTTAGACATCAAAATCTTCATCATACATACATTAAGAAAAGTAGTATTTTACGATGTTATCAATGATAATATAAAAAATTATACCAAGAAAGAGATAAGTACGTTAGAAAATAAAAATTTACGAAACCAACTCGGTCAATATTATGAGTGGCATAAGTTAGCGAAGAATGCGGCGTCGTAAGAATCTTAAAAAATTAGAGAATACATGGACGCAGCCCACGCGTTCGCGGATCGATTCAGAATTTAAATCTAATATATAGTACAACAAAATGGCCCAAAAACGCAAAGCGAGCGAAGCGCAAAAAATTGGTGGTGGAATAATGTCCGCCGTAGTCGTGATCAGTTTGGTATCAGTATTATACCTTGCGTCTAAAAAATAATTAAATTCCGAACCTAAGTCACAATAATTTACTTTAAAATTAGAACTTTTAAAGTAAATCATGGAACAGGGAGACAAATTAGAGAGAGCGATCGCAAGAATCAAGCAAAAGTATGAAGAGTATGACCAGAGGAAGAAAGATCGGTCGATCATCGTGACTAGTAAAATTATAGAACCAAAGAAAGTCGACACTAGAAATATATGCCGAGCCCTGACATTATCTGGGAAGCCGTGTGGATTTAAGGCGGTCTGTGGTGATTACTGTAGAAAACACACTCGAGTATAATAAAATATTTATGTATTATAACATGCTAGATCAAGAAACATTACGCCCAGTAGCTATCTCCATGGCGCTCTACCTCATCATCGCGTGGTTCGTCAGTGAGAAGGTCAAGCAGCCTACGAACATCAAATTTATCGATGACATCATCGCGATGCTTATCTCCCAACGTGGAAGCTTGGCATCAGGAGCTATCCTTACCGGCTTGATCGTGCTCGCGACCAATCATATTAACGACGAATTCCTTTAGTATATTGTTACCACCGACAAGGTTTTTCGTAAAATGGTGATCCATGTATCTTAAACGCTTATTATACGCATCCTCCATGAATTCCAAGAGTTGATTCTTATCGGGCTTCCCCCATTTCATACCCTTTTGAAATAAAAAATCATCATTCTTTAGTTCTTGCAGTTCACAGGATATAGTATACGGAGTCTTGACGTACTCGGGTGCACCACCGTAATCCGTGATGATCACCGGCTTGTCGCGGATCGCGGCTTCGACAGCCCCCATACCGACACCTTCGGAGTTTGAAAAATTTACATAACAATCAGACATTCGGTGTATTTTATCCATGTCGTCGTCTGGTAGTAACCCGTTAATTACTTCAACGTTAGGTAAATCTATTTTCACTGGCTGGTTACACGTCGCCTTGACAATCAGTTTCGTGTCGGACTTGTTTAATCGAATAAAAGCTTCTAAAATATCCTTAAAATTTTTCCTTTGGTCCAATATATTACCTATGTGATAGAACACATAAGGTGACTTATCATTTGGTAAGTGGGCATGAATCACATAAAACGATGTATTTTTAAACTGCCTTGAAAACACCTTTTTACAAAATTCACTTGGGACGGCGATTCGATCGAATAGATCGAATAGTTTACCGTAATCTTCATGAACGGTTTCTGTTTCACAGACGGTCATGCAATGTAGTTTTTTTATTCTTTTTTTGAGTGTTTTGATTATTTCTATATCATAATCGGTGGGTAACGCGAATATAAAAGCTTCATCACATTCTGGGATGTCTTGATTAAATTGTACATATTCTGCATGTAATATATCAGCGTACTTTTTCGCATGCTGACCTATGCCGCTCAGGAGCGTTGGTCCGATGACTAGCATTAAAATCAACTAGATTTAATTCTTTATATACATTATATATAATGCAATCTCTCAGAGAAGAATTGATCGAAGAGCTCGACTCGTGCCGATTGAATAAGAAACATGTTTACAAGACACTTATTCGATTGGTTGATGAAATCAGTGGTTCGCCAGCCAAGGCGTCAGCGCCAGCCAAGGCACCAGAGCCAGTTAAGACGCCAGCGCCAGCGCCAGCTAAGGCTCCAGCGCCAGCTAAGGCTCCAGCGCCAGCTAAGGCTCCAGCGCCAGCTAAGGCACCGGCTAAGGCAAAGAAGGTCGTAAAGAAGAAGGTCGAGCCATCGGCATAGGCGTAGGTGCCTTTCGCCCCATATACATGAATCCGCCTATAATCAAAGAAATTAACAAAACCAAGTAGCTAAAAGGGTATTTCATTGTTTCCTTTCTAGCTAATTCCAAGTCCTCCGCGTCGGGGAGTTTCTTAACGTTACGATTCAAATTATCGATTCTATCGATCAAGAGATGTAACGCGTCGAGTGTTTGTTTATCTTTATTTATTGGTTTTTCCTTTGTGTCAATGGTCGTTATTTCTAATGTAATAGTCCATTCACGCGAATTTTGGAGTCCCTGGTAGATATCGTTTGCACCAAGTTCGTAG
>Ga0208410_1001840_pt1 | contig 10539 bp, 8 predicted proteins | sample ETN02SmetaG_3_FD_185787 | JGI IMG/M metagenome (GOLD analysis project Ga0208410, IMG submission 185787) | Marine microbial and viral communities from oxygen minimum zone, Eastern Pacific Ocean - ETNP2014F10-02SV257 (SPAdes) (version 2) | ecosystem: Environmental > Aquatic > Marine > Oceanic ... | reverse complement strand
AATTTCACTTAAGCAAAGAATCAAAGATGATAGATTTTGCTGGTTGGTCTATGCCTTTTTCTTATGACGGAACACTTAAAGAGCATAATTACGTTCGTGAATCAGCTGGATATTTTGATGTTTCCCATATGGGTCGTCTCAGATTAAGTTATTCACAAATTGAGGAAATTAATTATTTGATATGTTCAGAGTTAAGAGATATTGATAATACAAAAGCACTTTATTCAATATTTTTATCAGAGTCAGGAACTGCAATAGATGATGTTATTTTTTGGAAATTTGAAGATGACCTAATCCTTATATGCAACGCGAGTAATACTGTAAAAATTAAGAATCATTTAGATGCAAACTCTATAACATATGATGACCTCACGAATGACACAGATTTGATAGCTATACAAGGTAAAAATGCAATTTCTATTGTTGAAGAGATGATGCCTATTCCTGATAAGTTTTCTACTTCCAAAGATTCTATATATACCTATGCAAGAACTGGTTATACCGGCGAAGATGGTGTTGAAGTTATGCTTGATCAAAAAGATACATTAGAGTTTATTCAACAACTTGAAGACAAAGGTGTCAAGCCATGCGGACTCGGCTCAAGAGATACATTAAGATTAGAAGCTTCTTTACCTTTATATGGATTTGAGTTAACTGATGACATTTCTCCTGTAGAGGCTGGTTTGAAATGGACTTTAACTAATAAATCTGATTACATGGGTAAAAACGTCATTGATGATCAAATAGTTACTAAAAACCATAAGTATTTAAAGAGATTTAAATTGAATGCTAAACAAATAGCGAGAACAGGTACTGTTTGTAATAGCGGAAATGTATCTGGAACTGTAACATCTGGAAATATTTCTCCAATATTGGGCCATCCGATAGGATTTGTATTATTCGAAACAAATCCATCTAACAATTTAGTAGAGTTTGACATTCGTGGTAATTTAATAGAGGGAAATTTGTTAGATAAGAGGTTTTTAAGCTAATGTTTGTACCACATTCTGAAATAGATTTAAAGAAAATGTTTGAGGAGCTTTCAATAAGCTCTTTAGATGACCTATTTACCCACATCCCTGAAACATTAAAACTTAATGATGGACTTAATGTACCACCGACGCTTTCAGAGCTAGAATCAATCAGTCATTTTGAGAGTGTTGAATCAAAAAATACTCAGAATCTTGTATGTTTTGCTGGTGGTGGTCATTACGACGTATATTTACCCCACACGGTTAAAACCTTAACAATGAGACCTGAATTTATGACTTCATACACACCTTATCAAGCTGAAATTTCTCAAGGTATATTACAAATATTATTTGAATATCAATCTTTAATCTGCGATTTAACTGATATGGAACTAGCAAATGCATCTCTTTATGATGGTGCAACATCAGTAGCCGAAGCAATCTCAGTTGCGATTAATAAAACTAAAAGAGATGGCGTAGTAGTTTCAAATGGTTTTAATCCAAACACAAAAGAAGTTGTAAACACCTTAGTTGATAAAAGTAAGTTTGATATTAAGTATGTTGATTTAGTCGAATACATGTTTCCTGAAGACTATATATTTACTGAAGAGGATGCAGCTTTCGTAGTATCACTTCCACATTATGAAGGTTCTGCACAAGACTTAACTACGATAGTGCAAAACGCTAAAGCAGCAGGTGTAATAACAATTTGTTACGTTGACCCTTCAATGCTGGGAATATTAAAAACTCCTGGGTCAATGGGATTTGATATTGTTGTTGCTGAAGGACAATCCATGGGTTCTCCACTATCTTTTGGTGGCCCAACAGTAGGTTGGTTTGCGACTAAGAAAGAATTAGCAAGATTAGTTCCTGGCCGAATAATTGGTGAATCCAGAGATTCAAATCATACTAAAACATATGTAATGACACTAAGAGCAAGAGAACAAGACATTAGGAGAGAAAAGGCCTCATCTAATATATGTACTAATCAAACTTTAAATGCAGTTGGCTCAACAATACATTTATCTTGGCTTGGACCGCAAGGCTTGTATGAGATAGGTTATCAAGCTATTCAAAAAGCTTCCTATATGAAGCAACAATTATTAGATCACAGTATAAATATTTCAAATCCTAACAATTCTCTAAGAGAGTTTATTGTTCAAACTTCAAAACCTGCTGAAGATGTAATTCTAGAAATGGGAAATAAAGGCTTTCTAGCTGGTATTAAATATTCGGATAACGAAATACTTGTAGCAGTTACAGAAAAGAGAACTAAGGCTGAAATCGATAAATATGTAACTTCTTTACAGGAGGTGGATAATGCATAGTGGAGGTAACGCAAGTTCATTACCACTTGTTGGTGGTGCACCTGAACCAACTATAAATCAATTATCTAAACCAGGTAGAAGGGCTTCCAGGTTTCCAAAATTAGACGTCCCTGTTACAGAGATTAACAATCCAGCAATAAGGAATGATAAGCCTAGTCTTCCAGAAGTTTCTGAACATGATTTAGTAATGCATTACTCACGATTAGCACATAGGAATTTTGCTGTTGATGTTGGTTTTTATCCACTTGGCTCGTGCACAATGAAATATAATCCAAGATTTGCCGACTATGTCGCAGGATTAAATACATTTTCCAATTCACATCCGGCTACTCCTGCAGCTTTCACACAAGGTAACTTAGAAGTACTACATGAACTTGAAAAATTTCTTATAGAAATTACCGGCATGGATAATGCTACTTTTCAACCGCCTGCAGGTGCATCAGGTGAGTTAACTGGATTATTAATTATAAAGAAATATCTTGAAGAGAATGGACTATCTAACAAAACAGATATTATTGTGCCAGATTCAGCTCACGGAACAAATCCTGCTTCTGCAAAGATGGCTGGATTTAATGTAGTTGAAGTTTCAACAGATATTAGAGGCATGGTGAATATTGAAGACTTACGTAGTTTAGTAAATGAAAATACAGCTGGCCTAATGTTGACTAATCCAAATACAGGTGGTTTGTTTGAAGAAAACATTATGGAGATATCAAATATAATTCATGAAAATGGTGGTCTAGTTTATTACGACGGAGCAAATTTAAATGCAATCGTTGGGGTTTGTAGACCAGGAGATATGGGATTTGATATTGTACATTCGAACCTTCATAAAACTTTTGCTACTCCTCATGGTGGTGGAGGTCCCGGGTCAGGTCCGGTAGCTGTAAAAGGTTTTTTAAAAGAGTATTTACCTGGTCCAATTGTTGAAAAAACATCAAATGGATACGACTGGTATATGCCAACATCATCTATAGGTAGAATGCACGGTTACCATGGAAACTTTTTAGTTGCATTACGAGCTCTTGTTTACATGAAATTACTTGGAAAGGAAGGTCTTGATACTTTAGGATCATACGCTGTTCTAAATGCCCGTTATCTAAGTTCTGTAATATCAAAAATTATTCCACTTGCATACAACGAACCGTGCATGCATGAATTCGTTGCAACAGTAAAAGATCTCAAAAAGTCACATAAAATAAAAGCCTATGATGTTGGTAAAGCATTATTAGATAAAGGATTTCATTCACCAACAATATATTTTCCTTTAATTATTGAAGAAGCATTAATGTTTGAACCAACAGAGACACAAACTGTTGATACCCTTGATGATTTAGCTGAAACACTTAAAGCAATAATTGAAGAGTTACAAGGTGAAGATGTTTCACTTGAAGAATATCCTAAAAACCTACCTGTTGGTAGGCCAAATGAGCTTATTCCTGCAAAGCATTTAACAGTTAATTGGGGAGATTTTGAACTTCTTGAAATAACTGAATAATATGTATGTATGAATCCTTCGAAGATTGATATAGATAGAAATATAAGCAAGTTACGAGTCAATTCTGCTGAATTTTTAAATTTAGAAGAATCTAATTTAATCACAATGCTTGAACAAACTATAGTAAATATCAATACAATTGCTTATTACTGGGCTTCTCTTTCTTCCGAAAAAAAAGGGATACTTTCAAAATCTAAAGAAGGCGAAGAATGGATTGGTGGTCCTTTTGCTTGTATCTATGCAATACAATACTTTATTGAAACAATACAAAATAAAGATGATTTGGATATATCTAAATATGATGATTCAAATAATAGTTATAAAGTTTTTCCAACAAAAAATATTGAAAAATTGTTATTTCCTTTTTTAGAGGGTGAAATTAGATTTGGTAAAAATTTAAATTTCGATCAAATTAATACATATAGAGGATTTGCTAATAGGTTTGAAAAAAATGAACCAAAAATTACTCTAATTTTAGGAGCTGGTAATGTATCGTCCATTCCTGTTTTAGATGCACTATTTCACATGATTGCTTACAAGTCTGTAATATATTTAAAACTTAATCCAGTTAACGATTATTTGTTGCCAATATTTAATCAAGTATTTGATCCATTCATTTCAAGAGGATTCATGATAATTACTGAAGGCGATATGGAAGCATCTAAATACCTCACTCAACACGATGGTTTTCAACAAACACACTTAACTGGTTCTAATTACACTTATGAAAATATTGTATATGGAAAGACACTAAGCGAGAAGGAGCGTTCATTAAAAACATATCCAAAAGTAAACAAAAAACCAATAACTTCAGAACTTGGTAATGTCACTCCTATAATTGTACATCCTGGTAATTGGTCAAGATCAGAAATTAAACACCAGGCAAGAAAAATAGTAACTGCAAAACTTAACAACTCTGGATTTAACTGCATAGCAGCACAAGTAGTCGTGTTGCCAAAAGGCTGGAAACATACTCAACAATTAAAAAATTATATCAAATATTATCTTAATAAAATAGGCGATACAACATCTTATTACCCAGGTGCAAATGAAAATCTTAAAGATTTAATTGATACAGACAACTATGAACAGGTCAATGAATTAACTTGTAGCACCCCTTTTCTTGTTGCTGAATTAGATTTAGAAAAAGAGTATGGAAATAAAGAAGTATGGTCAACAGCTCTTTACTTTAAAGAAATTACCTACAGTAGTTATGAAAACTTTTCAAAAAAAGCCATTGATTATGTAAATAATGATCTTTGGGGAAATTTGGGAGCAACTGTATTAATTAAGAATTATAAAAAGAAAAAAAATAAAGCCATATTGAAAAATTATGTTGATCAACTTAAATATGGCACAGTTGCAATTAATGAGTGGTCTGCTTTAGGGTTCGTTATACCAACATTACCCTGGGGAGGTTATCCTGGAAACAAAGATAATGATATTCAAAGTGGGCAGGGTTATGTCCATAACTCGTATCTCTTTGAGTCACCACAAAAAGGTATTGTGTATTCGAAATTTCGATTATCTCCGTTAATAGATCCACCATGGTTTGTATCAAATAAAAAAGCACATAGAATTTTCAAACATTTAACGTCTTATCAGGCAACTAAATCAAAGATAAATTTAATTAAATTAATATTTTCTACACTAATATAAGGTTATGAAGAAAGCTTTTATTTCATTTCTATTAATAACCTTGGTCGCATGTGGAAATTCTTCAGATGATAGTCAAGTTAATGATGTGTCAGTTGAGCAAGATAATAATGTTACAACCACTACCTCTGTAGATGTTGAAGACACTACAACTACAACGGATCCTACAATTTCATATATTTTTGATGAAGAAAAAATGTCACCCTTTACAGGTAAAGAGTTACCTCCAGAGACTTGGTTAAAAAGACCTAGAAGAGTCATAGCGTTTAAAATTGATAACAACATAAACGCTAGACCACAATCAGGTCTACAGGAAGCTGATGCCGTTCATGAAATACTAGTTGAAGGAGGGATGACACGATTCCTTGCTTTTTATCTTGATAATACTTCCAAGTACTTAGGTCCCATTAGGTCTGCAAGGCCTACAGACCCAACTATGGTAAGACCTTATGGTGGTACTTTAGTTGTATCAGGAGCCACAGCAGGATTAATTCCTGCAATACGTGAATTGGGTGTCCCAGTTCTTGAAGAACAGTCAACTCCTGTTATGTTTAGAATTTCGTCTAGAAAAGCACCTCATAATTTATACGCAGATACTGAGCTTGTACGAGAAAGGATAGAAGAAAAAGGATACTATTTCTTACAACCAGGACCACAACCCATATACACATTTGGCCTCAATCAAAACAATTGGAGTGTTGGTGCTGGAAAAGTAACAGTAAAGTATTCAGATTTTACGACAGTTATTTGGAAACTAGATAATGATAAGTATTCAAGATTTATTATCGACAATTACTCTGATAATAAAGAAGCTGTTGCACATAATTTCATCTCACAAGACGGAAATTATACAGACATTTTACAAACTGAAACTATTGTCATTTTACAAGGACCATTATATAAAGACCAAGCAACAACATTACCTAGTGTTTTAACTGTTGGCGTTGGTACAGCATATGTAATTAATAATGGTTCATATATTGAAGGTACTTGGAGACGAGGTGACATCAGCGATGTATTTGTTCTCAGCGATTTAGATGGTAATGAAATACAAGTACCACCAAGTACTCAGTGGGTACATATTTTACCAAACGAAGGCACAGTTATAATAGATAAGTAAACTCTGTCTATGAATAATTTTGTAACGGGAATACTGTTTTTTATTGCATTAACACCCTCATCAAATATTGAAAATTGTAGTAATTACAGTGATTTTCATCCTGTTAGGTCAGATATAATGATGCAAGTTGTCCTTAAATCCTACGGATATTATGAAGGCAATATTGATGGATTGTTTGGCAGTATTTCTAAAAATGCATTAATTCAATTTCAATCCCAAAATAATATTGCTGCTGATGGATTAATAGGTAGCCAAACTTGCAAATTACTATTAAAAAAGTCAGATATTATTAAAAAAGTTAATACTAAAATTTCAAATGAAGTTTCTAAAAAATCAAACTCAGAAAATAATTATTCACAAGAAATATATGATGCTCAATTGAAACTTAAAGAATTAGGTTTATATACATCAACTTTAGATGGAATAAATGGACCAGGCACAAAAAAAGCTTTGAAAAACTTTCAATCCAAATCAGGTTTAAGTCCAGATGGCGTAATTGGACCCCTTACACTTGCAGCTTTAGAAAAAGGTGAAGATAGTTATGTATCAGAAACAATTGCTACGAGTGAATCTTCAACTAGTTCAGGTAATACTACTGTACAATCCTCCGCTTTAGACTTAAGAAATTATGATCCGTCAAAACAATGTATAGCTGGATATGTTGATTCCAACGATATATGGGTTCCAGATCCATGTTTTAAACCAGTATTTGTATATAGATTTGGAAAAACAGCACAAGTCAATTCTCAACAAGAATTAGACGCTTATCTTGCTGACAGATGGTCATTAGAAAAAGAAAAAACTTATGTAACGATAGGTAGGGTTACAACACAGAACTATACAGATGGAGTCAATTCACCAGTAAATGGGCTAGTGATGCCAAGGGGTGCTAATAACTCTATAGTTATTGGAATTAAAAATGACAACAATGTTCGAGCTAGGCCTCAATCTGGACCTCAAAATGCCGATGCAGTTTTCGAAGTTTTAGTTGAGGGTGGTATGACTAGATTTATAAACATATTTTACGAATCAGATACAACCTATCACGGACCTATACGCTCGGCAAGACCCACAGACCCAACTGTCCTCAGGCCACTAGACGGAGTTTTAGTTGCCAGTGGTGCAACTGGAGGTTTGATACCGGAGATTATAGATATGGGAGTACCAGTTATTACTGATCGCAGACCTGATTATTTTAGAATCTCTTCACGTAAAGCTCCACATAATCTCTATGCAGATACTTTCAAATTAAAGTCTACGGCTATATCTAAAGGGTATAAAAAGTCTACAAATCCTCAGCCACTATTTCCATGGGGAGATCCAAATATTAATGCATGGAGTAATGTCAAGAGTTTGAAATTAAAATTTTCGTCTCAAACTTCAACAACATGGACATGGAACGGTTCAGCATATAACAGAACATACTACGATGCATATAAAGGCTCATCATCAGGAAATGTGCATAGTTGGATTAATAAGAATGGTTCAACTGGCCAAATATCATTTCCAACAGTTATAGCTCTTTTCTGTGAACCTTACATACATCCATTACAACTTCCATCTGTAAAAACAGTAGGAGAGGGACGAGCAATTATTATGCACGAAGGAAAAATGTTGGATGCTAGATGGAAACGGGGATCAAACTTAGATCCTTTTCATATTGTTGATAACAAAGGCAATTCGTTATTAATTCCTAAAGGAAAACCTTGGATTTCCTTAGTTCCAAGCACATATTCACCTACTTTTGACAATTAACTTTACTTTTGTACATCAAAAATGGTATATTAAGAGTGCGTTTCAATTAAGTGTGATACGCAGCCCTGTTGGGAAGCCCTCTTTTTGGGGGCTTCCGTTTTTTTAGACTAATTTAATTCAGATAAAATATTTAGTGTATCTCCCCAAACAATGTCTGGCACATAAGCAATTAAGTATGAGCAACCTTCGTTTTCGAAAGACTCAATAGCATTAAAAACTTTATCCCTAGTTCCAATTAAAGGTCTCTCGTAGTAATAATCTTTTGGTATGTTTGTGTATTCTGAAAGTTTTTCAATTTTTTTATCTAATTCATCCTTTGTTTCACCGATAAGAACATTTGTATGAAGTGTCCTTCCAATTTCATTGAAGTCCCTATTTTCATTTACGCAATGCTCTTTTAAAATATTTGATTTATGAATAAATCCTTCAACATCAACATCCCAATTTCCGTAATCTCCATATTTAGCTAATAACTTGAGAGTAACCTTCTCACCACCTCCGCATACCCAAAGTGGTGGATAGGGCTTTTGAATTGGTTTAGGTTGATTTATAGCTCCGTCAATTTGATAATATGTTCCTTTGAATGTGGGAGACTCTTCTGTAGTCATTAACTTATATATTATTAATGACTCTTCAAGCATTTTTAATCTAACTCCAGCAGAGGGATATTCGTAACCGTAAGCTTTGTATTCATGGTCATACCAACCAGCACCAATTGCATATTCAAGCCTTCCATTTGACATAACATCAATATTTGATGCAACTTTTGTTAAATACGCAGGATTACGATAAGAATTACATGTACACATTTGTCCCAGTCTTACCTTTGATGTTGTCTGAGATAAAGCAGACATTAAAGTCCAACATTCATATGTAGGGTCTTGTGTTGGTTTTGGCACTGTATGGAAATGATCATAAACCCATATTGATTCGTAGTTTAGGTCTTCTATACGATTAGCTGTATTTAAGATAGTGTCCCATTGATCATTAAGAGCTATACCATTAAGATCCATTCTCCAGCCCTGTGGTACGAAAGCTCCAATTTTCATAAATTAATTATAGCTATTTTGAATTACGTCTTTTTAATATACTTATTAAATCTGTAAGATCTTCTCTCGTGTCAAGTTTCCTAAAGTAGCGTAAACCTAAATATCCTGATAATAGTAAAAATAATGTAAGACTTATAAAATTTATCACTTTGACAACACCTGCACCAATACATGACTTTCTATTGGCACCAAGGGTATCTATAAATTCCTCATTATTTAAGTTTGTAAAAATTTCTAAAACTGATCCACAGCTTATTTCAAATTCTTTATATAAATTTAATGAGATACCAACGTATTCCAGAGTTACATCACTGAAAAGATTAAAAAGACTTACAAGAAATAGAATTATTAAAATTATCAAAAAAGATTTTCTATTAAACATAAACTAAATACACTTTACTAAATGAATGAAATAAACATATTGGAAAATCAACTTAAACGTATGCGTTCAATGAATAAGTTTTACCATCTCCAATTTTTAAATGATGTTCGATATTTTTTTGCAGTAAGCATCGTTTCTGTGATACTTTCATTTAATATTCAGAAAACACTGTATTTATTGCCTCTTATAGCTCTTTTTGGGAGTGTTATTCTCGCTTTTCATGCATATTTTCTTATATTTTCACGAAATTATGCTGAATATTTAGAGAAAAAGATAAACAAATTATCTAATAATGAGATATTTATAACTCATAAATTAGAAAATAGCTATTTCTTTCCCATTCAAGACAAAAAAATCGTAGTTGCAAAACTTGGTAAAGATTTTTCATGGTTTAGTTTTGTTACGTTATTTATTACTTTCTACGGCTTATCGCTTTACATCTATGGCGTATATGAAATCGTTGCAACACTTAAAAATATAAATTTTCTAGTGTTTATAATTGTCATTACACTTATTACATTTGTAGTTGGATATTGGTGGTTTGTAAATAATGTCGGTGAATCAAGATTAAGGAGCATATATGACGAGTAGATTTACTAATTTTGAAGGTAATAATCTCGACAACTTTCTTGGACATGAGATGATCGAGATTAGAGAAAATTATGCAAAATCCAAATTAAAAGTAGAGGATCACCACAAACAGCCAATGGGATTGGTTCATGGCGGAATATACTCAACATTGGCTGAAACTATATGCTCGTACGGTGCTAACTTTTTAGA
>Ga0208410_1001839_pt1 | contig 10541 bp, 10 predicted proteins | sample ETN02SmetaG_3_FD_185787 | JGI IMG/M metagenome (GOLD analysis project Ga0208410, IMG submission 185787) | Marine microbial and viral communities from oxygen minimum zone, Eastern Pacific Ocean - ETNP2014F10-02SV257 (SPAdes) (version 2) | ecosystem: Environmental > Aquatic > Marine > Oceanic ... | reverse complement strand
CAGATGCATCTTTACTTATCGATGATACTATGATGTCCTTGACTAAGTCTGGAGAAGTGCCCTTCGACATATTCTTTCGGAAGGACAGAAGCGTTTCAATATGTGGTAGTGTAATCCTGCAAATATTGGTGCGCCCGCTGGGATTTGAACCCAGGACATGAGGTTGGAAACCTCAGGTGATAACCCCTTCACCACAGGCGCGATATGGTACCGAAGACATGACCTTACAAAATCAATTCGGTCACATTTATTCAAATGCTAGTGTCATCTCGCAGCACCGATGTTGATTAGGCAAAGATTGGGAATTTTATTAATGGTAATTTTTCTCCCCATTAATGGGCCTTTAATTAGGATGATTTTGCATGAATTAAATATCTCAATGCCTTTTGGAGATTTTTATTTCTTTGCTCTTTGCATACTAATTTTTGTGATTGGAGGATTCATGACCTTTACTCCAAAATTAAAATTTGAATCTATTAATAAATCTCTTTAGGCCATTTTGAATGAATATTTTTCATCAGACCAATTATTTCATTATCTGAATAATCTAATTCCCACATTTTCTTGCATAATTGTTGAGTTCTTTTTGGTACAGTTTTAGGGCCGAGAACTGCTCCAGGTCTATTCATATCATCCAAAAAATCAGTTTCCATACCCCAAATCGAATCTGATTTTTTTAATGTTTCAATTATTTTCTCAACACTTCCTTTACCTACACTAATTGTTGAACTAATCCCATTTGTGAAATCTGAGTCTATATTAGGAGGAGCAAAATGCCTAATCACTTTCTTTTTCGCCATTTTTGATTTTTTACACAATTCTGATATTTCCGAATAGGTTTTTTTACCATTACTTTCAAGGTGTAATTGAATACTTACTCTTTCCTTCGCAGATTTTTCCATAATCTGTAATAATAATTCATTTGACTTATTCCAAGTTTCATCACTTACTGGATAATGAGGTCTTCCAACTTCACCAAGACAAACTGCATCTCCATCAGAAATATATTCTAACGCCAAATCAACTGCCCCCAGGTGTAAATCAGTAGATTTTTCATATCCTATGGATTTAATTTGTCTTTCCCAAGAAACAGGGTGGGGCCCTAAAGTTACTACAACATCTATGTCAAATGTATTTCTTACCTCATTCGACATTTCTATCGTATTTAGATAGGCTATTTTATAATCTTCAATTTTTCTTGGAAGATTATTAAAATCAGGTTTATGAACTAGGTTAATTGCTGTACCGCCGACTTTTACAAATTCATTAATCGCATCCAGGTAACGGTTTTTTCTGTCTAAATGTATGTGTTGGTCCATTATTTCTCCATGCCACAAACCATCTTCTAACATCTTTCTCAAGCCAATGTTCCTTCTCTTTCAAGTAAATCTTTCCAATAACTTATCGCTAACTCAACTACTCTCTTTGATTTCTGTCCTAGGACAATTCCTTTACCATTATTGAATAATATTATCCGACATTCATGCCTCTTAGCATCTATTCTTAACGCATTAATATTATTGTCTAGGCTAATATCGTTAAATCTATCATTCGCCAATTCAAGTAAAACCGCCTTGCCCAGTGAAAATTCTACTAATAACTCTCCAGATTCGGATTTTAGCCCTTCATCAGACATACCAATACTGAGAAGAAATCTCTGAGTCACTAATTTAGCAACCCCATGTCTCGAAATATTGTGAACAATTATTGATCCATGTTTATCGACAATTAAAGTTGATTTTGGATTTTCATTAACAATTAATGAGTATTCTCCATCCTTAATTCCTCCTGCCAAATTTACTACATCTTCATGCTTTACAGGTTCAGAAGGAGTAAATCTGAAGGTTTGTGTTTGTATTTTTAAAAAGTTAGATTCTCCTTCCATATTATCATCCTCTCTCTATTTTTTCTACTTTATCACTTCTATTCAATGAATTATATAATTGTTCAAGGTATGCCTGATGGACGGGTACTAATAGTGTAACGTCGGAAACATTACTTTCATCAAGTCTTCTATTTCTTAAATCAAACAGTGCACCCTTTATTCTCGCTGCAAATCTTTCATCACGTTCTTTGATTAAGTCTTCAGTAAGAACTCTCTGTTCTTCAATCCACCATGATGCACAAGCAGCTGCAGCAGCGCCTAATTCAGAATTCACTTTTTCCGAAATCTCTACATTCTTTGACGCCTTTAAACGATTTTTTGTATATCTTCTAGATTTATTTATTGTCTTCAAAAGATTAATCAATTTTACTTGACTGTCTGCACATTTAGAATACCATTCTTCCCAATCATTATCAGTTATTTCGGGTATTATTGTATAAACCGGTTTTCCTCCTGTATTTTCAGCATGCTTCAGTAATCTAATCGGTTCTGGATCTGGAATACTTGGTCCATTGACATCCAGACTTTGGATATCTCTTAATAGTAAACTCATAGCTCCTCCTGAGGATAATACAGCTTCCACATTAATCCCGGGACTTTTAATTTCATCTTTATCTTCTTCTCTTAATATTGCCACATCATCTTTAGAATATAATAGTGCCAAACCATCCCATTTCTTATATCTTAGAGAATTAGGCATAACAACACACGGAAGGTGAGGCCAAATCACTATCTTTCCTCCTTCTGGGTCTTCATAAATGAGAGATTCCCACTTTAGACGAGGTACTTCCATGACTCTGCGAAGGGCCATCATGATACAACTATACCTATCAAAACATCTATAATTGATATATTTAGATGTAGCATTCAAGCATGATGACTTATCATAGAGGTTCGATAGACCATGGAGATGCCCTACTCTCTCGAACCCGTCGTACTCTTGAATGAAGTTTTTCCAGGACATACTAATGCACTAAATACATTATTCGGAGGCCATTTAATGAGTATCATGGATACTAGTGCCGGAATGGTCGCCTCGAAATTTGCACACCGTGAATTTGTAACTATTTCCGTAGATGCACTTAAATTCCGTAAACCGGCTTTTCAAGGTGATATTATTAGGACTACAGCCAAGGTTGTTTGGACTTCACCACGTACTGCAGGAATACATGTTACTTCTTGTCGAATGTCTAGGTCAGAATGGGAAGGAGATGAAATTTGTTCTGGATTCTTTTTCATGGTTGCTATTGATGAATCTATGAATCCAATAAAAATACCTCAATTTAAACCAAAAACGGTTGAAGAGAAAGAATTGTGGAATCAAGCACAATCGGCTAGAGATGCTATGAAATAGGACTATAATGACCATTCATTTCAACAACTGAATCATTGTCGGGTTCTTATGCCTGTTCTCAATATCGCATTTATAGGTTCTGAAAATTTTGCAAGAAATTTAGCAAAAAAAAGTGACTCAAGAGATATAGAATCGTATGTTTTTAAAGAAGGTTCAGGTGAAAATTCACGAATCTTATCTTTTTTGAGGCCATTGAAATATCCTGATAGTTTAAGGCCATTACTATCGGTATTGAACGTAACTAAGGTTGGAGTAATAGAAATATCAGCATTGGATTCTTCACTTGGAGAAATTTTAGTCTCATTTGCTTGTGCTGGAATAAAAAAAGGAATTGCGGTAATCAATCCAGAAGAAGGAAATTGGGTAGATATAGAGCAAATAAATATGATTTTTTCTCAATTAAAACTTGACTGGCAGATATATCAGTCTATGCCAGAAAATCATGAAATTAGAGAATTACTATTTGAAATGATGAATGAAAATAATATAAGTGAAAAATCACTTATATTGCCTATAGATCAACATTTTGTCGTCCAAGGAATCGGATTAGTAGGAATTGGTTATGTTCAATCTGGTCAAATTAAAAAGCATGACACTATAGAAGTTATTTCGTCAGGAGAAAAGGGAATTGTCAGAAGTTTACAGGTAATGGATGATGATGTTGAAGTAGCATATTCTGGAGATAGAGTTGGAGTAGCGATTAGAAACCTACGCGAAGAAGCGTTACACAAAGGGTGCATTATAGTTCATCCCAGTTCTGAAGTAATGGTGAAGCATAATCATTCTTCTTTCCTTTTGAATAAAGCACCTTTCCAAAAAAAACTAATTAAAAAAGATGATATCATTCACGCGTCAACAGATATGCAATTTGTTGTTGGTCGGATTACAAATATTTCTGAAAATAATATTGAAATTAAATGGGAAAATCCACTTTGGGTACGTTCCGAACAAGATAATAAAATTATTTTGACACAGTTGGATGCAAAACCTATGAGGATTATTGGGACTACAAAAAATATTGTGCCCGAATAATATTTTTTATATATAAAATATCAATCTTCATATGTATAGTTACATTCATTTTATACCATATGAACTAGTCTGCCACAACTGGATGTATTCAGCTGGGCTTAATAGCCCAACTGGAGAGGGGGAAACCGAACTACTCGGTAATCTTTCTCTTGTTGGGGTGAAGGGGACGTTTTGTGCAGTCCTTTCTGATCGTGAATTGACTCTTGAGAGAAGCGATGGCAAAGGTTTACGACTTTCATTAGCAGCAGTTAATAGAACTAGACATCTAACAATTCCACTTTTGCCTAATGGTTTAGTTCCATTGGGTCTGATTTCTATGGTACTCGGCTTAACAACTATATCCTTTCCATATGGGCTAATTCCAATATCATTAGGTTTCCTTGCTATTTCATTGAATATTTTCTCACGATACCCAATTATTTCTATAGATACCAATTCAGGTGATAGACATTTGGTCGCCGGAAGCGAAAGCTCATTACTTAGGTTAGCAACCATGATTTCTAGACTAATACATGGCAGTAGTATGGATGAAGCCAGAATAGGACTAGAAAATCTGGAAAAAGAAATGCCAATATTTCCCGCATTTGCCCACGCTGGAGGGACCTTTGCCAATCATAGCAGTAAGTTACTAATGAATAATAATAAAATACCAGAATTACCTTCAGATTTAAGAAAAAATACAATTCAAACATCATTATCTTTCGAACATATGGGTGAAAATTTAGAATCAGAGAAAGTAAACATCCAGAATGCTTCTATGGATTTTTCTCAATTAGAAGAAAAAAATACACCAAAATCTGCCTATGAAAGTGCATGGAATACTCCTCCTCCACCATGGTACAAAGAAAAGCAAAGGATATCTGAAAATGAAGAAAATTTAACATTAAGTATTGATAAAAATGAGAATAGGATGGATTCTGTATTATCTGATGCGGCCGGACAATTAGAAATGTTTGGAGAAGGACTAGATATGTTTGGAGAAGGCGGCTTATTTGGCCAAACTATAGGCTCCCATGATGATGATATATTTCCCATTAAAGATACTGAAAAGATACAGAAAATTGACAATATTCCGGCCCAAATATCAAGTTCTCAAATGATGAAAAAGGCATATGAAACCTATGGTTCTCCAGATTCTGAGTATCAAAGATCATATGAATTACCTCGTCCAAATGAAGAGGCAGTAAGGGAAGAGTGTAAAACAGGAATTGTACAAGAAGCAAGAGCCAAACAAGAAATAAAAGGAAGGAATAGGGAATTACAATATTCCTATGAATCAACAAATTTAGATAGTTACCCTTCATTAAAAAAATATGCAAACAAGGGCAATAATCATTTTTTCACCATTAAAAATAATTCAAATAGTATTTCTTCATCATTACTGAATAGATTATTTCGTCCATCGAACATTTCTGTGAAAAAGCCACAATCAAAAAGCCTTTCTGATAACAGATTCCAAACATCTCAACATCTCAGATTAAGGAGTGATCAAGAACATCAGTCAAGTACTATTTTTCGCTCTAGAAGGATAAATAAAAATATTGAAAATTACGATGCAATGGAAAAAATCGAATCAATAGTTTCAAGAGTTTCTAATGATGACCAATCTCAAAGACGTCTAACTTTTAAAAATATGAGAAAGACAACTAGTTCTGAAAATAATAAATTACTAGGTATAAGGAAATTAGGCTAATCCAACAATTCTTCTATATTTGTCGACCCTGGCATGATATCTGCCCTTTTGTAAATCAATCAAATTAGTAGATCCCAATCCACCTATTATGAACGAAGAGGTAACTGTAGCATGAACTAATGAATTACGCATAATTTCAATATCCTCTATCGCACCATTACATCCGACAATGTTAGCCAACATTGCTCCTGCAAAAGCATCTCCGCATCCCGTAGGATCAATGACATTTTTTGTAGGATAGGAAGGTAGCGAGATAATCCCACAAGGCAAATATGCCAACACTCCTCCACTTCCTCTTTTGATTATTAAACTCCTAGGGCCTTTCCCTGCAGATTCTCCTCCAAACAAAGACTCTCCTGAGATTATCTTTTCAGCAGCAATTGTTACAATTTCTTCTCCTGAAATAGCACAAACCTCCTCTTCATTCAATATAGCTATGTCTACTTGTCTGAGTGCTTCAGATAATAACTTAAATTCTGTTTTTATCCACAACATAAACGTATCTAATACTGATATATTCGGATTACATTCTCCCAGAATCTTTATCTGAGACGAAGGATGCATATTTGCACAGAATAAAATATCAACATTCTTCCAGACATTAGGAATCTCAGGATTAAAATTCCCTAAAACATTAATTTCTGTAGATATGGTCTGAGCATCATCCATTGTACCCTCATATCTTCCTGACCATCTGAAGGTTTTCCCGGGGATCTTTGAAATTGCTTCTGTATTTATTCCCTTCTCATCTAATAATAACAAATCTTCTTCTCTAAAATCATCTCCTATTGGGCCTATTGCTCCTACTCTAGGCAATACGCCAGGTTTCAAAGGAAGATGAAAAGCTGCAGAAATAGATGCATGAACTGCCGAACCACCTAATACATCGTACCCGTGAACCTTCGGTGTTTGAATATGATCGTAGCCCATACTTCCAACTATTACTAAGTCCATCAAACCCCTCTCGTTATCAGTTTTGGATGTTCTTCAAGATATTTAATCGTTATTTCCTTATTTCTGAAATCTTCCTCATTTAAGATTTTTTTATGAAGTGGAATTAGAGTATCTAATCCGGTTAATATTACCTCATCCAAAGTAGCAATCATCTTTTTTATAGCCTCATTTCTAGTTGGAGCCCATATGATTATTTTGGCAAGAAGAGAGTCAAATGATGCTGGAACATCATATCCGGTATGTATATGAGAATCAATCCTAACTCCTTGGCCACCAGGCCAAATACATTCCCACACTCTTCCTGGTGATGGTTCTAGTGTCCATGGATTTTCAGCATTAATTCTTACTTCAATAGCATGCCCTCTAATTTTTACTTCTTCCTGTGTGATTGTCAATTCTTCACCTGCAGCAATTCTTATTCCTAATGCTACGAGATCTACTCCTGCTATCATTTCAGTAACTGTATGTTCAACTTGTACTCTTGGATTAACTTCCAAGAAATAAAAATTACCTCCCCTATCTCTTAAGAATTCAAAAGTCGCCAATCCTTCATAACCTACCAATTTAGCACCTTTGACTACTATTTCTCCGATTTCTTTCCTTACGTCATCACTAAGCCACGGCCCTTCTTCTATTATTTTCTGATGTCTTCTTTGAATTGAACAAAATCTTTCTCCAAAATGTATCGCCTTTTTACCATCACTTAATACTTGGAATTCAATATGCTGAGCCCCTTCGATAAATTTCTCTATGAAAACTCTCCCATCTCCAAATGCAGATAATGCTCTGCCCTGACAGAGATTTAGTGCACTTTCAAAATCATCATCATCATTGACCACCTGCATTCCTATGCCTCCTCCTCCGGCAGCAGCTTTTATGATCAACGGAAAACCTATTTCTTCAGCTATTTTCTTTGCTTCATCAACATTTGTAATTGGATCTTCAGAACCTCTAGCTATAGGCAATCCGGCCTTTGCCATTATTTCACGAGCTGAAATTTTATCTCCTAATATCTTCAATACTTCCGAATTAGGGCCAATAAATTTTATTCCTTCTTCCTCCAATCTTCTTGCAAAAGTTGGATTTTCAGCCAAAAAACCATATCCCGGATGCACGGCGTCGACACCTATGTCTACTGCGGCTTTTACTATGGCTTCAATGTCTAAATAAGATGCTAATGGGTCATTACGGGGAATATATATTCCTTCATCAGCCAATCTAACTGGTAAAGACAAACGGTCTTCTTTGCCATATATTATTGCCACTTCAATATCAAGATAACGCAGAGATCTCATTATTCTTAGAGCAATTTCGCCCCTATTGGCGATTAGAACACGGCGAAACATGATATTACCTGTATATATTCCAATAACTGACAGTCCTTAAAAATTCAGTATACATCTCTCAGATATCTTTTTTCGGTTTTCATCAATTTTGTTTCTACGAACTCAGTAGCTTGTTCAGTATCCATATTCCCATGTTCAGAACAAATTTTTATTAATGTTTTATGGACATCTTTTGCCATCCTTGATTTATCTCCACAAACATAGAAATAAGCTCCATTATCTATCCATTCCCATATTTCTTCTCCATTTTTATCCATTAAATGTTGGACATAAACCTTTTCTTTTCCTGTGCGTGACCATGCTAAATCATGTTTATTTAGTACGCCTTTTTTCTTCCAGTCTTCCATTTCTTCTTTGTAGTAATATTCTCCTTCTTCGGTCCAATCACCAAAGAATAGCCAGTTTTTCCCTGTTGCATTATCTATCTCTCTTTGCTCTAGAAATGCCCTGAAAGGTGCAATTCCTGTTCCAGGTCCAACCATTATAATGTCCTTTGATTTATCTTCAGGCAAGACAAATGATCTGGTTGGAGACATAAATATGCCAATGCCCGTTTCTTCAACTTCACACATATCAGATAAAAATCCTGTACATAATCCTGCTTTGTCTCTACCATGATGTGAATACCTTACTATTCCTACGGTGAGATGTACAGTGCCCGGTTCAAATTCTGGACTACTTGCAATCGAGTAAAGTCTGGGCTTCAACCTATCCATTCCTTCCAATAATTGCTGTGCACTGAAATTTATATTACTGAAATCACTTAAAGCATCAATATAATCTCTGGACCAAATATAATCTTCCATTGCTTCTCCATTGTTAGCTAATCTTTTCCATAGTGTTAAACTAGGATCAGAAATAGAGCCTACTTCTTCATATCCATCTGGAACATCATCACCATTTCCAGTACCTTCCCAATCCAACATTACAATGCCGTTTTCTTCTGATATTCTCTTTCTCTTAATTATCTTTATTTCAACCTCTTCTGATGAATTGTTAAAATGTTCGCCTAATCCCATAATCCATTTTTTTGATAATCTATGTATTTCATATCTTGTTGATAACGCTTCCTTTAAAGTGCATTCACCTAAATGAGTATCTACTACTTCTTCTCCAGTAAAATTACACTGTACTAATATTTCTTCAACTAAATCAGGTCGGCAAATAGGTATTACTCCTAGTGCATCTCCAGCCTTGTATTCTAGGCCTGAATCACCTAAATCAAATACGATATGCCTTGTTTCCTTGCCTGAACCCTTTCCATTAAGTATGTAGTTTTCATTCAAATAAGAAGTATATGGATTTTTAGCACTCCATTGTGATTTAGTAACTTTAGACATAATTTAACCCCAACTCAACTACTCTCTCCGAGTTGAAACATGTTTATGAATAGATGCTGAAGAAGATAAGCACTACAATCAATATCGAAGTAATTAAGTCAAGTCATAGATACGCAGTTGATAACTATGATTCGTATCGACTTCTTAGGAACTGGAAATGCTTTCACTCCTCTTGGAAGGCTACACTCGCTTGCTCTTATTGATGAAAAAATTTTAATTGATTCTCCTCCAACATTAATAACTCAATTACGTAGAAAAGGCATCAATACTTCAGATGTAAAACACTTATTATTTACACATTGGCATGCAGATCATACTTTTGGCTTTCCTTTCTTTTTACTAGAAAGAAAATTTATTTCCGATCCTAACTTAGAAGAAAAATTGAATATTTATCTTAGGCCTGGGGGTAAAAAAATATTATCAGATCTTTGTACTGTTGGTTTTCCAGGAAGTTTAGAAGACGCTTCAACTATTGCTAATTGGTTTGAAGAAGAAAAAATGAATTTACCAGATACTAATTGGAAATTTGAAAGGTTTCCAGTTTGCCATACTCCTGAAACGGACCCTCATGGTTACGAATTAAAACATACCAGTGGACTAGTGTTATTACATTGTGGAGATTCAGGGCCTTGTGAAGAAATAGAGAAAAGAGCCAAAAAAGCCGATATAGTTATTTTGGAAATGGGGATGCCTGATATAGGTAATTTCCCTTTTCACTACACTCCAAACGATGTCAGAGATTTTTCCAAAAAATTTCCAAATACTTTTATTTTAGTAACACACAACTTTTCCAATTCTGGTGATGCAAGTGGAGGTTTTGCGATGCCAAATTTACCCAAAGGAGTTTATCAATTAGAAGATGGAGATATATTGGAAATTTCAGCTGAAAAGGATTTTAAAATCAATAAAAATAATAAATGATTTATTATTTTTTTTA
>Ga0208410_1001832_pt1 | contig 10556 bp, 10 predicted proteins | sample ETN02SmetaG_3_FD_185787 | JGI IMG/M metagenome (GOLD analysis project Ga0208410, IMG submission 185787) | Marine microbial and viral communities from oxygen minimum zone, Eastern Pacific Ocean - ETNP2014F10-02SV257 (SPAdes) (version 2) | ecosystem: Environmental > Aquatic > Marine > Oceanic ... | reverse complement strand
TCGCAATAGCGAAAGCATGGCGGGGGGAGTCAACTTTTTGAAAAAGGTTTCCATCCCCTGGGATTTAACATGTGACGAAATTATCTATTGCCACGAAGGAAATTTTCGTTTGATGTGTGATGGGGAGGCATACAATCTTGGTCCTGGAGACATGATGTTCGTTCCAAAAGGCAATCATATTGCTTACGAAACTGACGACGAATGCAGTATCTTCTATGCGGCTTTTCCTGTCAACTGGAAGCAACTAGCAGGGCTGACAGAAGTTCCTGGCATTGATCCTGATGATATGTAGTCAAAAAAGTTGATTTTCTGACTGCGTTCCAACTTTGAATGCTTTTTCAGTATCTATAATAGAATTTTGTCCCACAAAAAAATTATATTAATCTTCATTTTTTGAGTGGCCATAGTGTTTTAGGGAGAAATTTCTGCATCTCTTATTTTTTATTACGACCAAAACACAAAACAGATCCGCTAATAAAAATGAAGTGCAGACAAAAACCGATAAAAACTTGATCGACCAACAAAAGTGGTTCTATGCGTTGAAAATTTGCAAAGGCCGGTGAGAAAACTGCCACAACAAAAGAAAGAGAACCAAAGACTACAATTAGCTCTACCTTTTCTCTTAGAAAGACAATAAATAAAGGGAGCATTATAAGTATATTGAGGAATCCCTGTAACCACAGTAGGAGAATTTTCTCCTGCGCTGAAATTGGCGGCAAACTTAATAATTCCTGGGATCGTCCTATCCAAGATGGAGAGACAAAACTTTCATCAAAGATGCTTTGAAAAATTAAAAATGAAAATGCATAAAGCAAAGCGCACCCGAACATTTTTAGAATACCGGAAGGGCTTAGCTCTTTTTTATATCTCCTCAAAAGTAGACCAGGACTGATAGTTTGTTGATGAGCTACAGGTAGTATGATAGATGCTAAAATGCTTACAACAAATGCTGCGACAATTTCAGCAAACAGCAGTAGCCAAAAAGTGTCATCAAACGTGATTCCCCAAATTCTCTGGCGTAATAATTGTCCAATCGGCCCCAGGATCAGTAAAAATAATGAGAAAAAGATAATCGAGGTTGTTCTTTTCCAATAGATCTGGCTTGTAACAGGTCGTAGTGCAAAGCCAAGAAGAATTCCGGCCAAAAACTGATAAGTGAAATCTTGAGCAATTGCCAATTCTGGGTCTAGTGCTCGTATCGAAAGCATTTTAGTGATTGCATAAGCTGCCCCGAGCGATGTTGGCGCAATGTATTTCCAAATTCCGGAAGAAGACATCAGTATTTTTTCAGTTTTTGAGTTGAGTTTTTTGACAAACTGGCTTTGTAATGGAGATACAATTTTTCTCTATTTTTAATTTTTCTTAAGAAGATAAATGCTTACTGCACCTTTTCAATTGCCATTGCGTACATTGCATTCCAGAGGAAAATCACTAAGACTCGATTCTCCGCGCCTGATGGGAATTCTGAATATCACTCCGGATTCTTTTTCTGATGGCTCACTATTTTTCAAAATGGATGCTGCTATTGCCCAGGCCCGTAAAATGATTGCAGACGGGGCAGACTGGCTCGACATTGGCGGTGAATCATCCGGCCCTGATAGTACTGAAATAACGCAGGACGAAGAACTTCAGCGTGTGATACCTCTCATTAAAAAAATTCGCGAGGTCAGCGAAATTTGGATTTCAGTGGATACCTGGAAATCAGAAGTTGCACGTAAATCATTGGAAGCCGGAGCCGATGCTGTCAACGATGTAACTGCACTGCGTGGTGATACTGAAATGGTAAAAGTGATCGCAGAATATAAAGTTCCCGTGATTTTGATGTTTTCCAAAGACAGATCAGCGCGTACAAGCAGACAGGATTCAGATTACGTCGATGTAGTGGGCACTCTCAAGAGTTTTTTCAGTGAACGTTTAAAATTTGCTGATTCAAACGGTATTGATAAATCTCAAATTGTGCTTGATCCCGGTATGGGCTTTTTCATCAGTGGGAAAGCAAAATACAGTTTTGAGGTCATTCAGAGAATTTCAGAACTACATGAATTCGAATTACCATTGTTACTCGGTCCTTCCAGAAAATCTTTTCTGGCTGGAGTTACCAAGGGCCGTAGCTTAAAATTTTCGGAACGTGACATACCTTGTGCAACCGTTTCCAGTATTGCACTATGGCAAGGGGTCACGTTGCTCCGTTTTCATGAAGTTGAACAGGGACGTAAATTGATCGATACAATCAAGGCCTTAAAAAGTGGTGATGATAATTAACATATTTGAAAAAATATTGTAAAGGAGAATTATGACTTCAGTTGTTGGTGACGGTGCTTTTCGCCGCGACAATTTATACGGACACTCTAATGACAAGGGTTTTTCAGGTGCACTTAGTTTTTTGCGGAGGAAATACACGCGTGACTTGACCGGAGTTGATGTGGCAGTAACAGGGATTCCTTTTGACAGCGCCACTAGTAATAGACCTGGAGCTCGTTTTGGACCTCGCGGGATTCGTGCTGCATCAACCGAAATTGCGTCACTTGACGGATTCCCATTTAATTTTAATCCTTTTGATTATTTAGCTGTTGTGGATTATGGTGACGTTTGGCTGGATTATGGCTTTCCGCAAAATATCGTAGATGAGGTTGAAGATCATGCTGACACAATACTTGAGCAGGGTACTTCTTTACTAAGTTTTGGTGGTGATCATTTTGTCACCTATCCTTTGTTGCGCTCACACAGTAAAATTCATGGACCAATTTCACTGATTCATTTCGATGCACATTCTGACACCTGGGAAGATGATGGAGATCGGATTGATCATGGTTCTATGTTTTTAAGGGCGGCGCGCGAAGGGATCGTTGTTCCAGAAAAATCTGTGCAAATAGGAATTCGTACCCAAAACAATTGTACTCATGGATTCAACATTCTCCATGCACCATGGATTCATAGCCATGGAGTGCAAGAAGTAAATAAGTTTGTACACGACATTGTGAAACCAGGTGATCCTGTTTACATTACTTTTGATGTTGATTGCCTTGATCCCGCTTTCGCGCCGGGGACAGGAACTCCAGTTGTGGGTGGATTAAGCACAGCCCAAGCACTGGGAATTCTTCATTCGTTGGGAGATCTAAATTTAATCGGGATGGATATTGTGGAAGTTGCCCCTGCATACGACCATGCAGAAATTACATCGCTGGCTGCTGCAACCATTGGGCATGATTACCTTTGTCTGCTGGCGAAAAAGGAAGGTGCACAGGAACGTATAATAGGAACCAAGCTCGATGAAAAACAAATTGGACACACCAAAGTTTAATTTTAGTCAGTCCTTCTATATTTGAATTGCCAAAGCATACTAGAAAGTTTGCTGGTAAGATATATTTCCGCCATCCCAGAAATTATTAAAAAAATTATCCATGTTCCAACTTGTGGTTAACATTAAAGCTGAATGTTTACTCGGATCTTGGAATTCCCAACTGATACGTAGTTTGGCCTCATTTTTTCTGCGTGTTTTATCCTGTCGTTCTGTACTTAGATAGTCTGTAACTTTGTCGGTATCACCGGCATAAAGTCCATATTCCCAATATCTGTCCGACTCAGTTTTATGCCGTAAAATTCCGTAAAGTTGCGCGGTCCATAAATGGAAATCGTAATCGCCTATGGGGAGATCGAGTTGACGGAAAATATTTTGAAAACGGTCTTCACGAACACCTATTGTCCCGTGGAGTTTTTCACTTAAAGGATGTAGTAAATAAAAATCAATAGAACTATAAAGCAGTTGCTGGTCACGATTATTCGGTGAAGAATCATCAGTTGTAACGGTTGTTTCACGACGTTTACGAATATCAAAACTACGCCAAGTAAGGCCGGCCAGACTCTGTTCCCCATAGTGGTAATCCGAAACTACACAGCTATCCTGACCTTTATAGGTGACAGTCAGTTCCTGTTTTGGAAAAATTTGTTTAACAGGTTTATCAAGCAAATGACTGAAGCGTGTAAACCATTTATTTATGCGAATTGAGCCTTCAAGATAATTCTCTATTGGATATTGGGAATAGTATGAATTGTCGTAGAAATTTTTTTCATTGTAATATAGATTATGAAACAATTTTTGTAACCGCAGGTAATTCCATGGGCGTTTACCTATGGTAAAACTTGCACCCTGATCCGCTTTACGTTTGTCATATTCTGGCATCCCAAGCAGTGAAAATGCTGCCAAATCGTGTGGTCGCCAATCTACTTCCACCTGGTAGCGGAAGGGTTTTATTTCGTATAATTCTTGTTGTTTAGCTAGAAAAATAACTGTAGTTTCTTTAGAGAGGGGGTGAGGCAATCGGACTTCAAGCTGTGTATAAAGTAAGTCCATCCCTAGACTTCCACCTGTGAGACGCCATCCACCCCTGCTTTGAAACCACTTTTCCTCACGTAATTTGTTAAATTGATAGGACTTTAGATCAAGAAAATTTTCCTGATTAAGGTAGGAGTGATTTATCTCTAAAGCATCCTCAAATGCCAAAATATTTTTTAAAGGTAGTACTCCAAAGATGAAACTGAAAAAACACACCCAGAAAAGAGTGAATTTTGATAGTTGACAAAATATTGAATTGACCATCTTTTCAAGTACCTCAGTCCTGAATGGAATACTCTTGCTCCAGTTTGGCCCATGTATCTCGTAAGGTTACTGTCCGGTTGAAGACCAACATGTCCTGACGTGATTCTTTTGCATCCACACAAAAATAACCGACACGTTCAAATTGAAAAACATCTGCCAGATTAGCATTAGATAATTCAGTTTCAGTTTTACAATCATTAATTACTTTAATCGATTCCCGATTTAGGTCATTTAGGTAATTCCCTTCCGGATCATTTCGACCTGGTTGGGGAGCCTCGAATAGCCGATCATACAAACGAATTTCTGCATTTAAAGAATGTTGTGCGGAAACCCAGTGGATAATACCTTTTACTTTGCGTCCCTCTGCTTTTGCGCCTGAACGAGTCTTAGGATCATAAGTGCAACGAAGTTCAGTCACGTTACCGTTTTCATAAATAACCTCATCGCAGCGTATCACATAAGCGTAACGAAGTCTTACTTCTTTCCCTGGGGAAAGTCGAAAATATTTCGGTGGAGGGTCTTCCTTGAAGTCATCATGATCGATGTAAATCTCTCTTGAAAAAGGAACTTTTCGACTTCCCATTTCTGGAATTTTTGGATGTCGTGCTGGTTCAAATTCTTCGGTTTGATTTTCTGGATAATTTGTAATGACAACTTTTAAAGGTTTTAAAACAGCCATAGCACGAGGTGCAGTTTTGTCGAGTTCTTCACGAGCGCAATCTTCTAGGACATTCATTTCAATATTGTTCTCGCTTTTGGAAATTCCTATCCGTTCACAAAATAAATGTAATGCAGATGCAGGATAACCTCGTCTCCTCAATCCGGATAGTGTCAACATGCGTGGATCATCCCAACCCTCAACGTGTCTTTCTTCAACCAGTTGAATCAGTTTGCGTTTACTCAAGACGCTATAACTAAGGTTAAGTCGAGAAAACTCGATTTGTCTTGGAAAGCATGGTGCGCTCACTTCATCCAGAATCCAATTGTATAAAGGTCGGTGATCCTCAAATTCCAGCGTGCAGAGAGAATGAGTTACGCCTTCCAATGCATCCGATAAACCGTGAGTAAAATCATAGAGCGGATAAATACACCATTTGTTTGCGGTTCTCTGGTGTGGAACTTTTCTTATTCGGTAAAGTACCGGATCACGAAGATTAATATTTGGGGAGGACATATCAATTTTAGCACGTAAAACGAGGGTAGCATCATCATATTCACCTTTGCGCATTTTCCGGAAGAGAGACAAATTTTCTTCAACGCTGCGCTCACGGTAAGGACTGTCCTTACCGGATGATGTCAGTGTACCACGATACTCTCTGATTTCTTCTGTACTCAGGCTTTCAACATATGCTTTATCTTTTTGAATCAACACTTCTGCAAATTCATAAAGTTGTTCAAAATAATCTGATGCATGAGTAAGACTTTTACTCCAGTCATACCCTAACCAGCGCACATCTTTTAGTATACCTTCTACATACTCCTCATCTTCTTTGATAGGGTTTGTATCATCGAAGCGCATAAAGCATTTCCCTTCAAATTCTTTGGCAATTCCGAAATTGAGGTGAATTGATTTTGCGTGACCAATATGTAAATGTCCATTCGGCTCTGGCGGAAAACGGGTTACGATTTGCTGATGTTTACCAGATGCTAAATCTTCACGAATAATTTTTCTGATAAAGTCGTTTGCCTGAACAGCTTTGGAATTATTATCTGACATGTTTTTTTTAATTTTTTTAAATTCATTGATTAATGAATCATTTAAAGTTCTAGAATTATGTTTTTTTGAGCTGAACGAAAATTTTTTAACATGATAACCTATAAAATAGTAAATTTCTTTTTTTAAGTTAGAAACGATCTCTTACCAAAATAGTTTCTGGAATTATTCATTTCCGCATTGCATAAATAGGTGAGAGCAACAATTAATCGTTGTGTCGAAACCTTATTGAATTTTTAAAACTTTATCTTACTGAATAAATCAGTGATGAAAAAGCCTTATCCCGGAAAAGAACATCACCATTCCGTATTCGTCTGTTGCAGAGATTACTTCTTTATCGCGATTGCTGCCTCCGGGTTGAACAATATAATTTACTCCACGTTTTGAAGCTTGGTCTATATTGTCTCGGAATGGGAAAAAAGCATCTGAGGATAAACTGACCCCTGTAAGTTTAGTAAGCCATCCTTCTTTTTCTATCTCGGAAAGTACTTCAGCGGGGCCTTTGAATAGTTTTTTCCAGGCAAGCATTTCAGGTACTGTCATACTACCTTCTATACTGAGAGTACGGGCGTTTGCACGTTCAATACTGTCAATTTGTTCATGAAATGGTAGATTTCGAATTTTAGGATGCCGCCGTAAAAACCATGCTTCTGCCTTGCGTCCCGCCAGTTTGGTACAGTCAACACGGCTTTGCTGCCCTGCTCCGATACCGATCACCTGACCATCTAGCGCATAGGCCACAGAATTAGACTGAGTATATTTTAAGGTGATTGAGGCGAGTACTAGATCACGACTCGCTGCTTCGGGTAAAGCTGAGTTTTTTGTTACAACTTCAGAAAATAAAGAATTTTCATCAATTTTTATGGTGTTACGAACTTGTGAAAAAACTACTCCGCCAACTTCTCTATACTCAAGATCCGGAAATTTAAATTCAGAATCTGCTGCTAAAATAATATATTTGCCAGCTTTTTTCTCTTTTAAAAGTTTGAGAGCATCCTCATCATACCCTGGTGCTATAATACCGTCAGACACCATTTTCCGGATAATCATTGCAGTTTGAATATCGACTTCTCGGCTTAGTGCGATAAAATCTCCAAAAGATGATAAAGGATCCGCTCCACGTGCTCTTATATATGCTGTTGCCAGTGGAGAAAGTTCATGGTTTTGACAACCATAAACTTCTAGCATATTTTTATCAAGAGGTACATTTACAGCAGCACCCGTGGGGCTGACATGTTTAAAAGAAGTTGCAGCAGGTAATCCCAGTGCTTCGTCGAGTTCAGATACAAGCTGCCATGCGTTAATTGCATCCAGTAAATTTATGTATCCAGGTTGTCCATTCATTACAGAAAAAGGGAAGTTGTATCCGTCCTGCGAATAAATAGCAGCAGGTTTTTGATGAGGATTAATCCCGTATTTTAGGTCAAATTGATGAACATGAGTTTTCTGAATTGAAGCCATTATTTACAATTTTCTTCAAGTTTGATTGGGACATGAGTGGTAATGATTTAATGGTAGCTGTTCAAAATCAAAGACTCAAGGATTCAATTGATAATACAGCGTCAAGATCACGGTAATATGACTTTTCCCAAGTAGTTGGTTAAGCGTTACCGAAACTGAGGACTCATTTGAATTTTCGCTTCTGCACAGCATAGAAAAGACAAATTTTTAACTTTCTGAAATGGAAGATGTGCTAGGGAGGGAAGCATTGCAAGGAAATGGTACTAAATTGCTAAAGTGTTTTCAGGGGGTAAACTACAACAATGAAAAATTTGCTTTGAAGAGAAGAAAAGTGAACAACAAATTTGCTTAATCCCATTTGGGGATTTCTGATTTGCCTTGTCTGGATTTTGTTTTTAGTTTGGACTCTTTTTTCTTGATGGAAGAGCTGTTTTTTAATATTTTTGGTTTAGCTTCAGATGCGTTAATTCTGGAGTTGCGTTCTTGTTCTTTCCGAACTTCGGCTAAGCGTTCCTGAGCTTTCCTCAAGCTCAGCATATCCTGGTAACGATTGTAATAAACATCGGCCAAACGGCTGTTTGTCATTTTATAATGCGCTAGCGCAATATTGTAATATGTGTCTGTTTGACTTGGAACAAGGGATTCTACGCGCTTAAATGAATCGATAGACTCGCTGTAATTACCAATTTCATAGTATGTTAAACCAAGATTATAATGGAAATTTGGAGATTCGCTGTCTAAAGTAATTGCCTTCTGGTAGTTCCAAATTGCTACCTGATAGTCTCGGTGTTTCAATGCCACGTTTCCTTCTTCAAAATAATGCAGAGCCGATTTGTGAATTTGTAAATCCTCTCTACAGCCTACAAACAAAAGTGGCAACAGTAAAAACAGGAAAAATCTATATTGAAGATTTGCTGGTTTAATATACACTGAGAATTCGATTGAAATGGAGAAAAACCGTAAAATATATCCAATAAGCAAAAACTGAATTACCTACTCAACAAATGAGCTAGATAATATAGGAGTAATTTTGCTCAAGGATTGCATGATAATTCAACAAGGTTTTGCGATTTTATTTTTCGCAAAGCAATTATGCATAATTCATACTCAAAAAATTATGATGCAACGAATTTTGTGTTTGTTTTTAATTTTCGTAGTCTTTCCTTTTTGGCATGATAGGGACTTTTACTTAAAACAAGTTCAGGCGAATTACAGTACAGAAGATGATAAAGCTCTCACTGCGGAAAAAGAAAAACAAAAATTTATAGCAGAAATGCAGACACTTTTGGTTGCAGCCACTAAGTCAGGTTTTACCGAAAAAGAAATTCGAGAGATAACAGTTACACGCAAAGGCAAGGAGGTTCATGTCTGGGATTTCTTGGAACTTGTAAAGTTAAAGCAGAAAAAAGAAGCGCTTGCCAAAAAAAGAACGAAAACAATTGATAGATATTTAACTGTAATTGAAATTGGGGAAGAAATCGAAAGTGGTGAAACAAGCGATTTAGACGCAATAAAAGATAAAAGTACATTTGTAGGAGCAGAAGAAAAATGAAAATTATTGCAGTAGCTGGTGGTTCCGGATGCGGGAAAACACTTTTTACCTCACTATTGGTAGAGCGGTTGTCAAAAACTGCGGTGTTGCCTTTGGATAGTTACTACTATGACCGTCCGGATCATATCTCTTCTGAAAATTACGATTATGATGGCTCACAAGCTTTCGATTTTGAACTTTATCAACAGCATCTGGCTAAGTTGACTGTTGGAGAATCTGTACTGAAACCTAATTTTGTTTATGAAACAGGGAAACGCTCAACAAAGTTTGCGGAAATTGTACCTGACGAATATTTAATTATCGAAGGATTACATGTCCTTCTTCATACAAAAATTCGTAATTTTCTTTCATTTTCATTTTACCTTGAATCTCCTTTAGATGTGGCAGTCAGTCGTAGATGTCTAAGAGATATCAATGATTATGAACTAAGTGCTGAATACAGCCTTAACCAGTATCTAAAATTTGTAAGACCAGTTTTTTTTGATCAGATTCAACCCACAAAAAAGTTTGCAGACTTAATAGTTGAAAATAGATATGAGACGCGTCTTGATTTTTTTATTGATAACTATTTAGAAGATAACGAACTGTAATTCAGATCATATACAGCACAGTGTATGAATTATTCTAAAATATCCTTCCTGAAACCTTGACTTAGATAAATCAAATGGAACTCCTTAAACGTTATTCAATCTCTTTCGCAATTGCAGGTTTTCTACTTTATTTTTTTACAATCTGGGTTGAGGAAAAGCATGAAGGCAGCATGCCGCACAATTTATCTACAAAAAAAGAGGAGAATGTTTCGATCAACCTGAAACCTAAACGTTTTTTTGAAAAGTGTGTTGATCTTCGTACCGACCAGCTTCTGAAATACGGTTTCAATTCGAATGGAATATTGTCTTTTAACCTCCATTTTCATGAAGAAGGTGAAGTACACTATCACGCCCAAGAAAATTCAGTCAATGAACTGAGTGAAACATTTCAAGCAGAAAAGAGGGGCTATTATTGTTTGAAGTGGAGTAATCCAGGAAGTGATAATTTTAAGGTGAACTATCATTTCAGGATCCTTAATATCTCTGATGTTAGTGAATAAAGCTAATACATCGACATTTACGACTTAAATTGTTAGCATAAATAGGCTGCGAGAGTGGTGGAATTGGTAGACACGCCAGATTTAGGATCTGGTGCCGTAAGGTGTGGGGGTTCGAGTCCCCCTTCTCGCACCAAATATCAGT
>Ga0208410_1001830_pt1 | contig 10569 bp, 6 predicted proteins | sample ETN02SmetaG_3_FD_185787 | JGI IMG/M metagenome (GOLD analysis project Ga0208410, IMG submission 185787) | Marine microbial and viral communities from oxygen minimum zone, Eastern Pacific Ocean - ETNP2014F10-02SV257 (SPAdes) (version 2) | ecosystem: Environmental > Aquatic > Marine > Oceanic ... | reverse complement strand
CCGGCATGGGCGGCATCCCGGGCGGCATCCCGGGCGGCATCCCGGGCGGCATCCCGGGCGGCATCCCGGGCGGCATCCCGGGCGGCATCCCCGGCGGTGGCATCATCCCCGGCGGCATCTGTCCGTACGGTTTCGGCACCTGCGGCGGCGGCGCGATCGCTTGTCCCAGCGCCCGTCGCTCGAAATCCGCCTGCGTCATCCCTCGCCCTCCGCTCAACGCGTTCGGATTCAACAAATCACCCGGCGTCAAAAGCCCACCGCTCCCCGCCATGGCCTCTTCCTCTCTCGTGCTCGCGATGTGCACCTCCTCCACGCGCTCTTCCAATCGAAGCGTGGAGATATCATCCTCCAACTCGCCCCCGAGCTCGCCGATCAACTCCGGGTTCGCGGGCTCGCCGAAAAAACCACTGTTCGCGCGGTCGCACGGTCGCATCGCGCGCGTCGTCAGTCTCCGAGCGTCCATCGACATCATCGATCCACGTTCCATCGTCGCGCGAGTCCTTCATTCCCCACCACGCGCGCGTCCTCGCGCCCCGTTTGAAGAATCACGCGCGCGCCCCGACGATCGTTCGATCGACATCTTCCCCCATCCCTCGCGTCCCCCGCGCCCTTCTCGCGTCCACGCGCGCGCGCCGTCGTCGCCCCGCGCTCGTCCTCGCCCGTTCGCCTCGCGCGCGTTCGCCGAGCGCACCTCATCGTCGAGTCCTCGCGCGCGTTCGATCTCGATCCTCTCGCGGCGTCGCGATGTGTCGAGCGCGCGTCTCTCTCCCGTCTCCTCAGACGCCGGTCCTCGTCCGCGTCTCGCGAGCGATGCCGAAACAAAAGTACACCGCGTTCGACGTCGCCGCCGTCGTCGCCGCGCTGCGACGATCGTGTCTCGGGTGTTGGTGCGCGAACGTCTACGACGTGGACGCGAGGACGTACGCGCTGAAATTTAATAAATCGTCCGGCGCGGTGGCGCGAGACGATGGGATCGATCGCGCGCGGGCGGAGAGCGAGAAAATCGTGGTGTTGATCGAGAGCGGGTGTCGGGTGCATCGAACGAAGTACGATCGAGGACGACGAGAGGGACCTTCAAAGTTTACGCAAAAGGTGCGAATGCACGTCAAGACGAGACGACTGAACGACGTGCGGCAGATAGGGAAGGATCGAGCGATCGATTTCACGTTCGGGGCGGGAGAGACGGAGTGTCACGTGATCGTGGAGTTGTATTCGCAGGGGAACGTGGTGCTGACGGATGGGAATTACACGGTGTTGACGCTGCTGCGGACGCACCGGGACGACGAAAAGGGCGTGAAAATCATGGGGAATCATCAGTATCCGCTCGATCGGTTCAAGGGGTTCAAGAGGTACGATCGGAATGATGTGGTGAGCGCGCTGGAGCGCGGCGCGGTGGCGGGAGAGACGTCGGAGGAGGATGGCAACGGGAAGGAGGCGCGTGCGCCGGGGACGCTGCGAGAGGCGCTGTGTCGGGCGTTCGGGTACTCGCCCGCCATCGTGGAACACATAGCGCTCACGGCGGGGATCGAGAAGGCGTCTTTAGCGACGCTTCCGTTCGATGACGACGTTCGAGAGTCGTGCGTCGATCGATTAGCGGTCGCCGTGCACGAATTAGAGAGTTGGTTCGAGGGCGTGACGACGGGAGAGATTGTCGCCTCGCCGCACGTGTGCACCAAGATGGACGCCAAGGCGGACGGCACGGAGGAGATTGAAATCTTTGACGATTTCTCACCGTTTGTGTTGAAACAGAACGAACATCGAGCGACGAAGACGTTCGATTTGCCACCGGGCACCGATCCAGTGTTCGCGTTCGACAACGCCGTCGACGAGTACTTCATGGCGCTCGAGGCGCAGTCTCAAATTCTCGCGCGACGAAAAGCCGAACAACAAGCCATAGCCAAGTTAGAAAAATCCATCAAGGACCAAAAGAATCGCGTCGAGCAACTCGAGCGCGAGCGCGAGAAGGAGGAACAGCGCGCGATGTTGATAGAATACAACCACGAGGCGGTGGACACCGCCATCGAGGCGGTGAACTCGGCGCTCGCGAACGGCATGTCGTGGGCCGAGCTCGAGGCGATGATCAACGAGGAGCGTCGACTCGGAAATCCAGTCGCTGGAATGATCAAGACGCTCGACTTGGATCGGAATCACATCACCATCATGCTCTCGAACGATCTCGATGTCTCGGACGAGGACGCGCAGCAGGGCGGCAAGTCGAAACGCGTCGCCGTCAGCGTGGATTTAGGATTGAGCGCGCATGCGAACGCCTCGATGCGCTTCGCGGCCAAAAAGAAGCACGCGGAAAAGTTTGACAAGACGATGGACGCGCAGGCGCGCGCGGTAGCGGCGGCTGAGGCGAAGGCGAAGGCGGCGATCGAAAAGGTGGCCAACGGCGCTGTCATCTCCAAGGCGCGACAGACGCTTTGGTTTGAAAAGTTCAACTGGTTCATCACGACTGAAAACTGCCTGGTGCTTCAAGCGAAAGACGCGACGCAAGCGGATATGATCATGTCGCGCTACATGCTTCCAGGTGATGCCTTTGTGCACGCAGACGTACCGCAGGCGCCGGTGACGCTCGTAAAACCACCACCCGGATCAAAGGTGCGCGCCGTGCCGGCGTATTCGCTCGTGCAAGCTGGGGCGGCGGTCATGTGCCGAAGCAGCGCGTGGAACTCGCGCGCGGTGAAATCTGCGTGGTGGACGACGGCGGAGAAGGTGAGCAAGATATCGCCGGTCGCCGGTGATCGATTACCTCCGGGAGAGGCGTACGTCGCGCACGCCGATAAACAATTCCTTCCGCACGCGCAACTCATCATGGGGTTCGGTCTCATGTTTGTCGTGAGCGAGAAAAACGCCGATGCGCACAAACATGATCGTTTGGTGCGAAGCGATATCACCATTTTAGAAGACGACGTCGTGGATGAGGACGATGGTGACGATTCCGGAGATTCTACCGCCGAGGACGTCAACATCAAGCGAGTCGACAAACTTGCGGACGACCTCGACGATGCGACCACTCTGAAGAGCGCGGATGACGCGGAGGAACACGCGATGGATGACGACGCCGACGGTGGTGTCAGCGACCGAGCCGCGGTGCGTGAACAACCGACAGCAGGAAACAAATCGTCCTCAGCGCCTCGAATGTCGGCGAAGGAGCGCAAATTACAAAAGAAGAAGAAAAAGGGTGGCGGAGGAAAACGCGGAGACTCGGACGATGACGACGATTTCGTCGATCCCTTGGCCGCGCATGCGTTCACGCCGGTCAAGGCGAAGAAGGAACCGAAGGAGGGTGGTCCCAGCGGTGGTAAGGCGCTGCCTCGAGGCAAAGCGGCGAAACTCAAGCGCGCCAAGGCCAAGTACGCGGATCAAGACGAAGAGGATCGCGCGCTGGCGATGAATTTACTCGGCGCGGGCGGCGGTTCGAAGAAATCCGCCGCCACGAAAAAGGCGGAGAAAAAGGCGGAACAGTTCGAGGAGCGTAAACTCGAGAAACCGGAGGCGCCGACCGCGCCGACGCCCGCGCCGCCTCTGTACAAGCTTCGCGCCGCCGAGAAGCACGCCAAGCGCGAAGACGGCTCGACCGGTGGTGGAGAAGCCGACGACGAAAACGACGAAAATGGTGATGACGAAACGTCCGGGCTTTCGCTGGAAGAGCGACTCAAGCTCGATGACGAGCGCGTCGCCGTCGTCAATCAAATCGTCGGCGCCGCGCTGAAAAACGACGACATCGAGTACTGTCTCCCCGTGTGCGCGCCCATGGTCGCCGTCAACGCCCTCAGATTCCGCCTCAAACTCACCCCCGGGTCTCAAAAGAAGGGCAAAGGCGCCAAACTCGCCATGGACGTCCTCTCTCGCGCCCCATTCGCGTCTCCCGCCGAGACCGCCGCCGTCAAACTCGTCCCCGCCGCCGACTGCGCCGCCGTCCTCCCCGGCGGCGTCAAAATTTCTCTCCCACCGGGCGCGCTCAAGCTCGCGAGAGACGCAAAAAAATCAAACACATCGAAGCGATGATCGACTCTCGTTTCGCCTCCATTCTTTGTGATACCACGCGTTCTTCGGGACGCTCTCTCTCGCGCGCGCTTCCCTCTCGAGGGTTCACGAATCGTCAGTCACCCCTCGGCTCGACGCTTCCCCATCGCGTCACTCGCGCGCGCGCGGCGTTCGACCCACCATGCGCGTCGCGACGCCGACGACGCGCGCGCGTGCGACGCCGACGACGTCCCGCCGCGCGTCCACGACGGTCTCGACGACGTCCGCGTCCGCGCCCGCGACGACGACGCGACGCGCGACGGCGACCGCGCGCTTATCCACGACGAGCCGTCGTCGACGTCGCGGGCGCGCGCGCGCGAGGACGACGCCGACATCGAGCGCGCGCGCGACGGAGGGCGCGATCGATCCCATGGGCCTGCATCCCGATCGCGCGGCGGTCGTCGACGCGGATCCCGCGGCGTACTCGTGGACGAAGCAGTGGTATCCGGTGGCGGTGGCGGACGTGATCGACGAGACCAAGCCGCACGCGACGACGCTGCTCGGTGTGGACCTGGTGGTGTGGAAATCTGGAGACGGGAAGTGGAATGTGTTTGAGGATAAGTGCCCGCATCGATTGGCGCCGTTGACGGAGGGGCGAGTGGAGAGCGATGGGACGCTGTTGTGCGCGTATCACGCGTGGCGATTCGACGGCGAAGGAACGTGCACGTCGATGCCGCAAGCGTCCTCGAGGGAGGAAGAGGAGCGCGTCAAGGCGAACGTGCGATCGTGTGCGTTTAAGAGACCGACGATGGAGGCGCAGGGGTTGATCTGGGCGTGGGGCGAGGGTGGAAAAGACGCGGAGACGGAGGCGATGATGACGCCGCCGCTGCTCGTGGGGGAGATCGAGGGCATAGGCAAGAGCGGCCGCGCGGCGTGCGGTGGTTTTAGAAACCATTGGCAAGTGAGAGATTTACCGTACGGTTGGAACGCGTTCTTTGAGAACGCCATCGATCCCGCGCACGCCGTCGTGAGTCATCACACGCTCGTCGGTTCTCGGTACGACGATCCGGCCGGATTCCAGTGCGTCGTGGAGCGACCGGTGACGGACGCGGGTGGATTCCGATGCGCCATCGATCCGGCCGTGCCGCCGTTCAACACGATCGGCAAATACGACGCGGAGACGTCGTACGATTTCCAACCTCCCGCGTTGTTGAAGATTGATTGGCGTCACGAGGGCGGTCGATTCCTCACGTCGCACTATTGCGTGCCCACCCGGCCGGGCTGGTGCCGTCACTTCGTCGCCACGGTGGCGCAGCGTCGTCCGGAAAAGGGCGACGCGATTCGTCAACATCGTTGGTTTAAGCTCAACCTGTTCACGCTCACGTCGCCCGCGTGGTTGACGCACGTGCTCGGACCGACGTTTTTGCACCAAGACATGGTGTTGCTGCACCAGCAAGAAAAGATCATCGCGCAGGGCGACGGCCAGGCGTTGGCGCAAAAGTGGAAGGACCAAGTCTTCACGCCGACCACCGCGGATAAGATGACGATTTTCTTTTACAAGTGGTTCGAGAAGAACGGCCCGATTCCGTGGGCTCCGGGAACGGAGCAAATGCCCCCCATCGAGAGAGACGAGAGCAAGCTCTTCGACACGTACGAGATGCACACCAAGTATTGCAAGCACTGTCAAGGCGCTCTTCGCAACACGGAAATCGCAATGTGGCTTACCGGCGCGGTCGCCGGCGCCAAATTGTTCTGGGTCGGCGCGTCCGTCGTCTTCACCGCGGCGTTACTCGGCGCGGGCGACGGCGACGGCGCGACGCAATCTTCTCTCGGCGCGTTCGAGCTCGCGAGCGCGATCGAGCCGAGCGTGTACGGTGATTTCTTCAGCTCGTTGAGCCTCGGCGCGACCGCGTTCTTCTTGAAGGGTTTCGCCGACATGTTCCGCACGTACCCTTTCAGTCACAGCGAGGACGACTTCGTCATGGAGGGCACGGCGAAGATTGGTTTATCCAACGACGGCCCGAGCGCGTACATCGATTTCGTCGATTCTACCCTGTTCAAAGACATGAAAGATCCCGACTTCGCGGCGAAGAACCCGCACAACCGCGGATGCGAGTGCAGCGACTGCTCGCCGCACTTCAAGGATCTCATCAAGTCGACCATGTTGCAGCGACACCAGAAACCCCCGGCGGCCGCGGTGGACGCGTCGGCCGAGGAGGTTCCCGTCGCTCGCTAAGTGTAGCGCTTCACCGCCGGCCGCCGCGTCGTTTCACAAGTTTTAATCAACATTGAAAGGAAATTCGCGAAAAAAGCAATCGACGCCATATTCGTTCCTTCTGTATTACATGCATTGTGTTGTCTTGGTTTACATATATTGTCTTGTCGAAATCCGCGCGTCCGCCGTCTCTCGAAATTCCACGCTCACGTCCGCCGTCTCTCTCTCGCGCTGCGCTCACTCGTCGTCGTCGTCGTTACCGACGGACGCGGTGTAATCCGCCTCAACCTTGGAGACGATCTCGTCCAAATACGGTCCCGCTTGCCAGCATCCGTACGCCGACGCCCCGAAGAACACCATCGCGTCGAACAAACCGGGGAATCGAAGCACCGCCAAGAGTACCGTCACGATCAACGCACCGGCGACGAGCAACGAGTACCCGACGATGGTGGCGCTCTCGCCCGCGGGCTCGGCCAATCCGATCAACGGCGACAACCATCCCGGCGCCGGCTTACTCGCGTCCGGCGGCACCATGAGATCGCTCACGAGTTTCTTAACATCCGCACCGATATCATCCGCACCGTCCGCGCGCACGCGCACCGCGCGTCGCGTCGTCGTCGTCGTCGTCATCGGCCGCGGCGACGTCGTCATCTTTCGAAGCGTCGTCCCGGACGTCCCTCGCGCGCGCGCACGCGAGCTTTCGACGCGCGCGCGCGCCGTCATCGTCTGCGCACAAATCATCCTTCGATTTCCTCGTCCTCGACCGCGGGTTCGAGCTCGTTCGCGCGTCCCCTTCGCGCGCGAGTGTCCCGCGCGCGTCCCGCGCATTCGTCGGTTGGAGGCGCGCGCGCGCGCGAATCTTTCTCCGTTTGTCCGAACTTTTTGTTTTGATTTTTGTTTGTATCATCATCGTCATCGATGATGGATGTCTACGGTCTATCGGTATCGTCTAGTCTACGTCTGCGCTCTATTCGTCGCGCGGGGGTCACCAGTACGGGAGCTCCGGGTCGCGCGGTCGTCCGTTCGCGCGCGAAGTGGATTCTTCGTCGTAATACGCCTCGCGAGGACGCTCGGTGAGGTCTCGAACGCGACCTCGAGCGACGTGCGTCTGGTCGAAATTCGGCGAGTAGCTCGACCGAAGGTGCGCGGATTCGACCGAGAGCGCGAGGAAAGGTCTGGCGTGCACGGCGCGCGCGGCGTCTGCGATGGTGTCCAATGACATGGCGTTTTGGAGCGCCTCGAGGGCGGCGCGCGTGAACTCGACGTCCAAAAGTTGGGGCACCGCCTGCACCATGCGGTCGACGTCGGGCTTGCCGTCTCGGCCCGCCTCCGGAAACAATTCACGAAGCGCGTCGAGATCTCGCGCGAGAACGTCGTGATCGTCGTCAAAGAGTAATCTCGGCGTTCGCACCACCATCTCCGCCACATCACACGTCGGGAAGAGCGTTCGCAATCGCAACAGACTCGTCGCCAAACCGTCGACGTCGGCGGCCCACCTCGCCACCGCGCGCGCCCCCGTCGTTCCCAATCCACGCTTTCGAAGTCCCGGCAGGAGCGCGCACACGCGATCTATCCTTCGTTGAGCTTCATCATCGCTCACATCGAGCTCACCCGCGACGAGCGTCGTCACCAGCGCCTCCTCGCCGACGAGCGCGACGTTATCGCCGTCTCTGAGCACGTCCGCCACGCGGCGCGCGACGCCGTCGCTCTTCACCATCCCCGCCGCGTTGTACCTGTACGCGTCGTGCGTCGACGACGACGACGACGACGACGACGACGACGACGCCTCCCCTCCCGATCGTCGTCTTCGAAGCTTTTCGCTCCAGTGATGCGCGGTGACGGACGCCGACGCCGACGTCGCGTCGTCATCGCCGTCGCCGTCTCCACGAACACCCCGCGCGCGACCGCGTCGACGCGCGCGCGACGACGACGAGTCCACGCGCGTCGATCGTGTCGTCCCCGGCGGCATCACCGCCGTCGGCACCGCCATCGGCGGCATCACCGCGGGGTGTGGCGTCGCGCGCGCGCACCGCTTCGAGGACTCAAAAACGAAAAAAAACAAAAAAAACAAAAGTGTGTTTGGGGTTACGTTCCCCTTCACTACGTTGGAGCTGCCAAGTTTCGATCTCGGTACCTCGCGCATGCGAAGCGCGCGCTCTACCAATTGAGCTACAGCCCCGCACAGTACGACGAATGACGTCGCACGCGTGCGATATGCGTCACAACCCCGTCTGTGGGTTCACTACTCGTCGAGATGTGGGTTCGTCGTCAAACTTACGGGTCGATGGAGGGATCACTGGATGGATGCCGATGACGTCCTCGGTGGTCATCGCGCGTCGCCTCGTCGTCGTCCGCGCGATCTCGATGACGACGTCGAGGACGACGAGGACGATGCGTTCGTCGCGCGTCGTCGCGCGCGGTGGTGGACGTCTCGGGAAGACGACGCGCGTCGCGCGCGCGCGCGAATCGAGACGCGAGGCGGCGGCGGTGGTGACCGACGCGGACGCGGGCGCGGACGCGGACGCGGTGTGGTACGTCGAACGCGCGCTCACGGACGAGGACGTGCGAACGGTGGTGGAATTTCTCGACGAGGAAAAGACGCGAAAGTCGCTGAAGCGCGAAAAGGGAAGCCTGGCGACGAAGAGGCGGTCCGCCGCGCTGCCGCCGGCGAGCGCGGCGAGCGCGGTGTTCTCGAGCGCGCGTCTGTTGAGGACGCTTCGTGGGATCACGGGGGAGGACGCGCTCGTGTTGGGGGATTATCCGATCGAGTTGCGCGCGTGTGATGTGGGTTCAGAGATGGATTGGCACAGGGACGTCGTCATGTACGAACCGGCGCAGTGGGAGTGCGTCTTCACGGTGCGCAACGATTCGGATAGCGAGACGGAGTGGATCGTGGACGAAGGGACGGGAGAGACGCGAGCGGTTCGAACGAGCGCTGGGTCGGTGATCGTCGTTCGCGCCGGTGGGGCGATGCATCGCGTTCTCCCGTCGACGCGCGGCGAACGCGTCGTCGTCAAGGCGCTGTACACGACGGAGACGCGCGTCAAGACGGATGCGTTTTCGGAGATATTAGACTCGGCGCCTTGGCGGCGATGACGCGACGAACTGATGACGCTGTGTGTTTGACGGTGTCCATCCGCTCGAGGCAAAGGCGCGCTTTTACCGCGTCGTCCTCGCGAACTTGTAATATCATGCGTAATATCATGCTGTACGCGGGGGTGACATCCCTAAACCCTAAACCCTAACAGGGGATCGAAGAATGGGGCGTGGCTGAAGCATGCTTCAGACTGGCTGAGATATGAGCTACGCCCTAAACCCTAAAAGATTCGGGCGAGAATTCAGCGTGCACGTCACTCTCCGGACTTGGCGTGCGTTCCCGTGAAGCTCTTGTGAACATGTTCAACGTAAAAAATGACTTGTTCGCCCAGAAACAAGTGGATGACACCACGCAAACGCGATTCGGGGTGCTGCTGTCCTTCGTCGTACTCCCCTCGTGCCTGATTTTGTACTCGTGCCTCTGGTTCGTTACGTTTTACCTCGGGCTCGGAGCGGGATCGCCACCGACGTACAAGGTGATCACAACGGAGACGTTACAATTCGGGAATTCCATCTTCCCGTTGACGCTGAAGTGCTCGTCGTACGAAGGTTGCTTTTTCCGCTTGCCAGGGAACGCGGTGCAGACGTGCGCGGCGACGTCGCTCGTGGATGGAGATGTCTCGAGCGATTTTTGTTCGAGCAATCCGAGCAATCCGAGCGGCAGACGATTGGCGGGGATGGAATCGAGTTTCATGGATGTTATTGATCCGGGTCGAAAGCTCTTAACAGTGACGCCCGCGAGGTGCACATCGCTGGTCTCGTGCGGTACCGAAATGAGTGCTGCTGACGGGGTGTGTGCATTCGCTCCTCCTGGAGCGGATCCCACTGATGCGCTTACAGTTCAATGGAAGTGGACGAGTAGTTGCAGTGGTGGATGTAATTTCGGTGTCAAGCTTATCACTGATTATCTCGACTCCAAAGGTGAAGTGACACAGAAAGAAATCAAAGTTCACCGCGGAATGACGCTGTTAAACCTTGTTGAGCGAGACGATCCGCGAATGAAGTGGTCGTCGTCGCATCCCAACTATGCGGCAAACAAAAAGAAGACAAAGATGTATGAATGGTCGGTCACCCCGGTCGACATCGATGGGGTTGTTGATTCCCAGTCAAACCTGTGCCACGGTGACCTCGTTACCGCGTTTGGCACAACGGGTGCAACTGTCAACGCGAAACGAGTGAAATTTGTCCCGTCCCCAACGTATTCAAAGATGACCACTACATATCCATCACCGGGTTTGACTTACTTGTCCGCGATCGGTGGTATCTCTTCCGTTATCATGGCCATTTGC
>Ga0208410_1001828_pt1 | contig 10573 bp, 12 predicted proteins | sample ETN02SmetaG_3_FD_185787 | JGI IMG/M metagenome (GOLD analysis project Ga0208410, IMG submission 185787) | Marine microbial and viral communities from oxygen minimum zone, Eastern Pacific Ocean - ETNP2014F10-02SV257 (SPAdes) (version 2) | ecosystem: Environmental > Aquatic > Marine > Oceanic ... | reverse complement strand
TATGAATCCAGTAAAGCAACAACAGCAAAATACTAAACAAAATACTCAAACTACACAAAAACCTGTAAATAATGCTGGTGGTGGTGCTGTTGCTGGTGGTGGTGGAAGTAGAAAGGTTGATGGTAGAGCATTAATGAATAAATTGAAGAGTCAGAGTGGTGATAGGGTACAAAGTGGTGGTGGAGTCAATCGTTCACAATCTGTTGTAAAATCTGGAAATAGAACTACAACAACTACTAGAACTAGTGCTAATGATTCAACTCCTGCAGGAGCAGCAGCAGTACAAAGTGCGAAAGCAGGATTTGCTGATAGGATGGCTGCAAGAAGAGCTGCAAGAGATGCAGGTGGTGGTGCAGGTGGTGGAGGACAACAAGGTGCAAAAAAACCAGGTTTTCTTAGCAGAGTGAAGAATAGACTTGGAGCGGTTAAGCAAGGAATAGGTCAGGCAGCTGGAGGAGTTAAAAAAGTAGCAGGTGCGGTAGGATCGCAAATAAAAGATACAGCAGTATCTGGTGCAAAAGCCGTGGGAAGAGTTGCTGCAGGTGCAGCTGATGCAGCGACTGGTAATTTAACTGATTTTGATAAGAAAGGTGGAAAACCCCAAGGATTATCAAGAGTAGTTGCAGGTGGTATTGATAAAGTTACGGGTGATAGAACTGATTTAGATAAAAGAGGAGCAACACCACTAAATGCAGGTCAAAGAGCAGCTCAGCAACAGAAACAGCAAGCACAACCTGCTCAACAACAAGCAAAACCTGCTCCACAACAAGGTGGTGGACAGCAACAGCAACCTGTTAAAAAGATGGGTGCAATTGAAAAGGCTAACAGAGCAAGAATGGGAGATGAAAGAGTTGATGCATTAAAAGCAAAGAATGCACAGTTTCAAGCAGCAAAGAAAAGTGGTAATTTAGCACAGTACCGTAAAGATAATCCAAAACTATCTGGTGCGGAAAGAGCAAAGGCAATGGCAAGAGCAAGAATTGCTGCAAAGAAGTCAGCATCAGCAGGTAGTTCTGGTTTCTAAACTATGACTTATTCAGGAAAAACTCTTAGTGAAATAAAACTAATTCATGGTAATTTTGGCAATTTCATTAAAGGTCAAAAACTAGATAGAAAAAAGGAGAAAAAATATAAGGCACCTCCTTATAAAGATCTTTCTGCGTCTAACGAGATAGATGGAGAATCTCTTGATGAAAAGAAGTTAACAAAATCACAGATTAAAAAACGTGATGAAATTGCTGATGCTATCAGTGATAAAGAAATGAAAGATCGCTATGGTGATAAAAATGTTAAGTATGCGATTGCTACAAATCTAGTAAAAAAGGAAGAGACTGCGATTGAAAGTGAATTAACTATTCAAGACTGGAATGTTGATGATATTAAGTTTACAGAAATTGAAACTGTTGATATAATCAAAGCAAAACCACTCAAAGAATCTCGTTCTAATTGGAAAATGGAACTTGATGAAGGAATCAAAAAGAAAATAATCAAAAAAATAGCAAAGAAAATTGCTAAACAACTTAGCAAGAAAAGACCAAAAATAACTGGTACTACAATTAAGAATGTTAAAAAATATACTCCTCCAGATCCTATAACTGTTCAAAATATTCAAACTAAATCAGTTATCAATCAAGCAAAAAAAGTAGTTGATTTGTCAAAGAAACCTGTGAAAGGAACTACACCTGTAAAAGTAGATGTTACTAAACCAATTGACTTTGACAAATATTTTGGACCTTCACCAAAAAGATCTATATCTAAGAAAAGGTTTGTCACAAAAAGACCTACAGGAACTTTTACCGATGATTTACCTAAAGTAAAAAGAGAACCTCTTATCAAACCAAAAGCTGGTGATGCTGAGAAAACAGAGAAGTTAATTAGAAAATATGAGATAGGTGATAAAATTGAAAAAAAATATCCTGGTCGTGAAAATATAAAGAAGAAGAATAAATTATATAAGAGATTATTTCCTGAAAGTAACTGGAGAGAAGAGTTAGGTTTTAATGAAGAACCTGATTGGAATAAGGGAGTGAATGTAAGGTGGAATTTAACTCCTAATAAAAAAGAAATTTCACTTAATTATAATGGTGCAACTATTGCTAGTAGAAAAACTGAAAAACATAGAGAAAAAAGAAAACCAAAGTCTGTTCTAGATAAAGCAATGCTTGATTTTAAGAATTTAGATGATCCAGCAAGAAATCTTCCTGGAATGAAGAAGGTGGATAAAAACTGATGAAAAATTATGAAGATTTTATGTCAGAAGCAAAAGCTGATTTAATCAAAGCATCATTAAGATTAGCAAAGAAAGCAATTAATCCTAAAAATATTGCTCTATCAAAATCATTTATTAGAAATGCAAGAGGAGGATTTCTTGATAAGGCTGGTAGAAATTTAGGTAGTAGTTTAAAGAATTTTGCAAAGGTACATAAACCGACTCATAAATTAGCATTAGTTGATGATCCTTCAACTCTTTATAGAAGAGTTGCTCATATGGGAAGACGAGGAAAATCAATTAAACAGAGTGTACAACCGTCAGCTGTAAAGCAAGGTAATGCTTTAAAAACATTGAGAAGTATTGCTGATAGAATGAAAAGTCCAAATGAAAAAGTTGCTGATTATGCACGTAATCAGTTTACAGATAGAAAATTGGATGTTATAAAGAAAAGAAATATTAGAAAAGGTCTAAGAACTTACAAACCTATTGACTAATGAAATCATTTAATCAATTTATCACAGAACTCAATAAGTTTGAGTTAGCAATGAAAACAGGTAAACTTGGACTTAAATCTCTGAAAAGAATTCAAGGAAGAGTTAATAAACAATTACAACCTTGGGCTCATTTTAAGATTGGAAATAAAAGGAAAGTTCCAGTAGATACAATACAAAAATTAAGAAACAGACCTTACAATAGTAGTTTTGGATCGATTAAGAGAAGTCAAGAAAATGCTGTAGCTGACGCAATTACTACTGGTAAAACATCAGCACTTACAAAGTTTAGACATGAAAAATTAAGAGGATTGAGTAAAGCGAAGGTAAGAGAAAAAGATGCAGTTGCACAAGTTAAGAAACTAGTGGATGATAGACCTAAAGATCAAGATATTATAATGAAAAGACTTAAAAATACAGGAGATCAAAATAGATTAATTAATAAATTTGATGATATTAATGTTGAACCTTATTATTCACCATATGATAGTTCTATAAGACCAATACGTAGATATTCCGATAACTTTACAAAAATGTCAACAAACCCCGATTCATACTACAAATTTGGTGGACAACCAACAACAGCAAATATTAAAAAGGGAAGTATTCCTACACCAAAGAAGAAGAAATAATTATGAAAACTTATAGTCAATTTATTACTGAAGCAAGAGAACTTGATGAAAGTAAAGGTAAACTTGCTAAAATAGCATTTAAAGGTATTAAAAAGTTAGGTAAGAAATTATTTAAGAAAGTACCGAAAAGATCAATTGATCCATATTTTGCTCAAAAAGCAGTAGAGCGAGGAACAATGGTTCGTGGTTTTCATGGACAGTCTGCAAAAAATATAGCAAAATATAAAAAGACAGGTGTAACTCCCGCAGTATCAGGTGTGAATATGGATGTTATGAAGCAATATAAGAACAATCCAGCAACTCTAGATTGGATAAAAAAATCTGGATGGAAACCAAAAGGTAATCAGGCAAGATCAGGTGTAGATGCATATTTTGCAACTGGTACTAAAGAAGGAAAGAGACAAGCGGGTATATATGCAAAAAGAGGTGCTAGATTTGAGAATGAAAGATTAAAAAATGTATTAAATCCTTTTAAGAAAAAAGATAAAGGTGAGGTCATGGATGTAGTAGTGAATAAAAAATCTATTAGAAAAGGATGGAAAGATTTAAGAAATGCTGGAACTGAAACAGAGAGAATTGCTAAAGCAAAAGATATAATTCCAGTGGTTCCTGGTCCTTCATCAAAGGTTGGTAAATACAGATTGGTACAACAACTTAAAAAGGATAGATTAAACAAACCTAAATAGTCAATAAAAGTTTAGAGTAATGATCACATTAATTAAAGGTACTGAGGCAGCATGTGGTACAAATGCTGCAGGTGCATCCACCTTTGGTAGTGCTACAGCAGTTCGTCTTGTTAATAATAGTGGAACTGCAAGATTAGTAACTGTTATTGATGAAGTTGGTGGATCTACAACAATTGGAACTTTTACATTACCAGGTAATGCTGTAGAAGTTGTAGAGAAAAAATCAACTGAAGCAATCTTTGCTGCAAACGCTGCTGTATTGGGTGCAAAAGTAGGATACACAGTATAAGTTCATAATTTAATTTTATATCATGAGTGAAGTTTATCTTGGTAATCCCAATTTAAAAAAAGCAAATACTCCTATTGAATTTACACAGGAGAATATTGTTGAATTTTTAAAATGTAAAGAAGATCCAGTATATTTTGCAAACAAACATATTAAAATTGTTTCTCTTGATGAAGGATTAGTTCCATTTCGGATGTATCCTTTTCAGAAAAAGTTAATTAGCAATTTCCATGAAAACCGTTTTAACATCTGTAAGATGCCTCGGCAGACGGGTAAATCCACTACAGTTGTATCTTATCTCTTACATTACGCAGTTTTTAATGATAATATCAATATTGCTATATTGGCGAACAAGGCATCAACTGCCAGAGATTTATTAGGTAGACTTCAATTAGCATATGAAAATTTACCAAGATGGATGCAGCAAGGAATTATATCTTGGAACAAAGGTTCATTAGAATTAGAGAACGGGTCAAAAATATCTGCAAACTCAACATCATCATCTGCAGTTCGGGGTGGATCATATAACGTCATATTCTTAGACGAATTTGCATTCATTCCAAATCATATTGCAGATGATTTCTTTGCATCTGTATATCCTACTATTTCATCTGGTCAAAAAACAAAAGTTATAATTGTATCTACACCACGAGGTATGAATCACTTCTACCGTATGTGGCATGATGCTGAAAGAAATAAAAATGGATATATTCCAACTGAAGTTCATTGGTCTGAAGTACCAGGTCGTGATGAAGCATGGAAAGAATCAACTATTGCAAATACATCAGAGCAGCAATTTAAGGTTGAGTTTGAATGTGAGTTCTTAGGTTCTGTTAATACTCTCATTAATCCTGCAAAATTAAAAAATTTAGTATATGAGAATCCAATACAAAAAAATGCTGGTTTGGATGTGTATGAAGTTCCAAGAAAAAATCATAATTATTTGATTACAGTTGACGTTGCTCGTGGTTTAGGAAATGATTATTCTGCGTTTATAGTTTTTGATATTACCAACTTCCCATATAAAGCAGTAGCAAAATATCGAAATAATGAAATTAAACCAATGTTATTTCCAAGTATTATTGATGATATTGGTAAAGCATATAATAAAGCATTTATATTATGTGAGGTAAATGATATTGGAGATCAAGTTGCATCTATTTTAAACTACGATTTAGAATATGATAATTTATTGATGTGCTCTCAAAGAGGTAGAGCAGGTCAAGTCGTTGGTGCTGGATTTAGTGGTAAGAGGTCACAGTTAGGAGTTAGAACAACTCAAGCAGTTAAGAAACTTGGTTGTTCAAATCTTAAAACACTTTTAGAGGATGATAAAGTACAAATTATTGATTATGATATTATATCTGAATTAACTACTTTTTCTCAGAAACATAATTCTTTTGAAGCAGAAGAGGGATGTAATGATGACTTAGCAATGTGTTTAGTTATATTTGCTTGGTTAGTTGCACAGGATTATTTCAAGGAAATGACTGATAATGATGTAAGAAAGAGAATATATGAAGAACAGAAAAATCAAATTGAACAAGATATGGCACCATTTGGTTTTATGTCTGATGGATTAGAAGATGATTCATTTGTAGATAAAGATGGTGATTTATGGAAAGTTGATGAGTATGGTGACAGATCTTATATGTGGGATTATATGTAATGTTTATTATACCCGAATACACCTGTAAACATCCTATATTTCCTCATCATAATACGGTTGATCTAATGTATGACGCATTAAATAATGGGTGTGATAGATATGATTGGTATGCTTACCTTGATTTTATAAGCGAAACCCAATATGACTTTGGAGGAGGATGATGGATACTAAGCATAAAGTTATAAACCTTATAAGGGTTGTAATCTTATTTCAATTAGGAATAGTAGGAGCAACTATATTTGGTTGCTTTCTTCCTGGAATAAACAAGTGTGATTCTGATACTAAACAACATATTGCCAACATGATGACTGTTATAACTACTTCTACATTCGCCTTATACGCTGCAGAAAAATGATGGACTTGACTGCGAGTAATGTAATTGAATCTTTGTCTGAGATTGCTCCTTATATTGAAGCAGATGGAGGATTTGTAGAATTTGTAGAGATAGAAGAAGATACAAAATTTGTAAAAGTTAGATTAGGTGGTGCTTGTACAAGTTGTGCAATGAGTGCTATGACTCTTAAACAAGGTATAGAAAATAAAATATTACAAGATATTCCAGAATGTAATGGTGTTATTCAAGTCCTATGATGGATTTTGATGAACAAATGGAGGTTAGTCATTTCGTTCTTACAGAACGTAAATGTCGTGTTTGTGGTAAAATTAAAGATTTAATAGATGGTTTCTACCTTATAAGAAAGAATAAAAGTATTCAATCTTCTTATTCATATGAATGTAAAAGTTGTACAATATCAAGAGTAAAGAAAACAAAAAAGAAGATAAGTAACAAATGGGAATATCCTGATTGGTAGTTCATGCACTGTTTCCCCGATGAAAAAGGGCATTTTAATAAATAATTCAAGAAAAATATTTCTGAGAACGGAGAATAACAGATGGCTTTAAATTTAGCCTCTCCTGGTATCCTAGTTAGAGAAGTTGACCTAACCATTGGTAGAGTAGACGCAACAAGCGGCTCTATAGGTGCATTAGTCGCTCCATTTACTAAAGGACCTGTGGAAGACCCACAACTCATAGAGAGTGAGGAGGATCTATTACAAACTTTTGGGCAACCTTATTCAGTAGATAATCACTACGAATATTGGATGGTCGCATCTTCTTACTTAGCATATGGTGGAACACTTCAAGTTATTCGTGCTGACGATTACAACACGTTAACTGGAGTTGGTCTTAAAAATGCTTTTGTAGGTGCTGCTTCTTCAATAAGAATTAAGAGTGATACTCATTATAATCAATTGGGTTATGATGATAATACAATCACAGGTGTAACAGTCGCATCAAAAACACCTGGTACATACGCAAACGGAATCCGTGTTGCAATCATTGATGCAAAAGCAGACCAAGTATTAACAGTATCTGGTATCAGTACAGTTGGATTGGGTATAACACAATCTGCTGCTGGAAGAATTCTTGCTGGTGCTGGAGGAACAAGTGTTCTTGATGGATACATTAAGGGTGTTGTTACTGAAGTTGGTACTGGAACTGTAAGTGTAAAAACACTTGCTCATGTTTCTGCTGCTGGTACAGTCACAAATGTAAATTACCAAAACGGTGGAGTTTATAACTTCGCAACTGGTAATATATCAGCGAGTGCTGCTGGAACAAACGTTGGTGGAACACCACAAAACGTCACAGCAGTAGTTGACTGGTTTGAAAGACAAGATATTGTACTAACAAGCACAGATTCACAAGGTAATCCACTTAAATTAGAGTGGGATGCAATCGCAGACAGACCTAGCACTTCAACTTATGCAGCTGCTAGAGGTGGACGTTTTGATGAACTTCATGTTGTTGTGATTGACGACAAAGGAACAATTACAGGTAATGCTGGAACAATCCTTGAAAAACATCTAAACCTTTCAAAAGCAAAAGATGCCGAATACTCAGTAGGTTCAACTGCATACTGGAGAAAGTATCTTTCAACTAATTCACAGTATATCTACGGTGGTAGTGCTCCTGCAGGAATCACAACTAGTGGATTTACCGCTGGAACTGCAACTGCAATTGGTAACTTAGATGCAGATAGTGGTTGGGACCAAGATGCAGCAGATGTTAACTTCGGTGTATCTGGTGTATTCACAGCATCTCTTGGAGGTGGAACTAACTACGGAGATAAGACTGACTATACAACAGTCGGTGCTTTAACATCAGGTGTTGATGACCTAATCAGTGGTTACGAATTATTTGCAAATACTGAGGAAGTCGAAGTTGACTTTATCATGATGGGTGCTGCTCATCATCCAAAAGAGCAGTCACAGGCACTTGCAGAAAAATGTATTGCAGTTGCTGAAGCAAGAAAAGATGCAGTTGCATTTATCTCACCTTATCGTCAAGCATTCTTGAATGATAGTTCAGTAGGTTCTGTAACAGTCAATAATATAGATACGATGACCGAAAACATCGTAAGTTACTATGCTCCAATATCATCTTCAACATATGGTGTATTCGATAGTGGATACAAATATATGTTTGACAGATTCAATAATACATTTAGATATGTACCATTGAATGGTGATATTGCTGGAACTTGTGCAAGAACTGATATTGAACAGTTCCCTTGGTTCTCACCAGCGGGTACTGCAAGAGGTTCAATCCTTAACTCAGTAAAACTTGCTTATAATCCTGGCAAGAAACAGAGAGATATTCTATATTCAAATAGAGTTAACCCTGTCATACTTTCACCAGGTGCTGGTATTGTTCTCTTTGGAGACAAGACTTCATTTGGTAAGTCATCGGCATTTGACCGAATCAACGTTCGTAGGTTGTTCATTTTCTTAGAAGATGCTATATCAGCAGCGGCTAAGGATCAACTCTTTGAGTTCAACGATGAACTAACTAGAACAAACTTCGTAAATATAATTGAACCATTCCTAAGAGAGGTTCAATCCAACAGAGGTATATTTGACTTTGTTGTGATTTGCGATGAAACAAATAATACTGCAGCAGTCATTGATAGAAATGAATTTGTTGCTGACATCTTTATCAAACCAGCAAGGTCAATTAACTTTATTGGTCTTACCTTCGTTGCCACCAGAACTGGTGTTGACTTTGAAGAAGTAATTGGTTCCGTTTAATTAACAGAGGTTTAATCAACTATGGCTAGAAATCAGGTCAATCCACCACCACTAAGAACGATTTCAGACTTTAAAAGTAAGTTGACAGGTGGCGGTGCTCGTGCTAATCTGTTTGAAGTTGTCCTCACATTCCCAGATGCTGCTCAACCAGCACAGGATGTTCTTGACAAATCAAGGTTCTTAGTTAAAGGAGCGAGATTACCAGCATCAAACATTGCACAGATAGAAGTACCTTTCAGAGGAAGGGTACTTAAAATCGCAGGTGACAGAACATTTGATTCATGGACAGTAACAGTTATCAACGATACAGATTTTGCAATAAGATCTGCATTCGAGAACTGGATGAATACAATTAACAAGTTAAGCGATAACACTGGATTAGTTAATCCCGCTGCTTATCAATCTGACGCATTTGTATTCCAACTTGATCGTGATGGTCAAAGTATCAGGAAATATCGTTTCTATGATACGTTCCCAACTCAAGTCGGTCCTATCGAATTGTCATATGACGCTCAAGGTATTCAAGAATTTACAGTTGAACTTCAAGTTCAGTACATTGAAATTCTGAAGGGAGATAGTCCCGTATCAGGCGGTGTAGACATCAGCTAAATAAACATATAACAAAAATATTATACTATGGCGAAACTTTTCGGTTTTTCTATTGAGGATTCACAAGACAAATCCACTTCGATTGTTAGCCCTGTCCCCAAAAATAATGAGGACGGGGTTGATAATTATATTGCAAGTGGTTTTTATGGTCAATACGTAGATATTGAAGGTGCATATCGTTCTGAACACGAATTAATTAAAAGATATAGAGAAATGGCTCTGCATCCAGAAGCAGATGGTGCCATTGAAGATGTCGTTAATGAGGCAATTGTCAGTGATCTATACGATTCTCCTGTTGAAGTAGAATTATCAAACTTAAATGCCAGTGAAGGTATAAAGAAAAAAATTAGAGAAGAATTTAGATATATTAAAGAATTAATGGACTTTGATAAAAAGTCTCATGAAATTTTTAGAAACTGGTATATAGATGGTCGTTTATATTATCTAAAAGTTATCGATCAAAAGAATCCACAGGAAGGTCTAAAGGATTTAAGATACATTGACCCGATGAAGATTAAGTATATTCGTCAGGAAAAGAAAAGTACAGATCGTAATTTAGGAAATTTAAGAATACCTGGTAATAAAGGTGATGAAGCAACACCAAACCCAAAGTTTGATGAATACTACATCTATACAATGAAACCTAATTATCCTACAGGGATGATCGCACAAGCAGGTAAAGGTTCAACAAAAATTGCAAAAGATTCAATTACATATTGTACATCTGGATTAGTAGATAGAAATAAGAATCGTGTTCTTTCATATCTTCATAAAGCAATCAAGGCACTTAATCAATTAAGAATGATTGAGGATTCTCTTGTTATATACAGATTATCAAGAGCACCTGAAAGAAGAATATTCTATATTGATGTAGGTAATTTACCAAAAGTCAAAGC
>Ga0208410_1001822_pt1 | contig 10588 bp, 10 predicted proteins | sample ETN02SmetaG_3_FD_185787 | JGI IMG/M metagenome (GOLD analysis project Ga0208410, IMG submission 185787) | Marine microbial and viral communities from oxygen minimum zone, Eastern Pacific Ocean - ETNP2014F10-02SV257 (SPAdes) (version 2) | ecosystem: Environmental > Aquatic > Marine > Oceanic ... | reverse complement strand
GGTCTCCTGTGCCTCGGCTGGAGGGGGCTGCGGCGCGCCCTCCACTGCTGCGATCTTCTCGTTGAACTCCGTGGCGAGCTGGATGGTCTTGGCCTCGAGTTCGTCGAACTCTGACCTCATCCTGTCCATCAATGACTCGAGCTCCTTGTTCCTGGTGGCTAGTATGGCCTTCGCCTCCTCCCTGGTCCTCTCGGCCTGTATCCCGCTACCGATGTCCACGACGGCTCCGGCATCGGCTGGGATATCCGTGATTATCTGGACACCTGCGCCTAGTGGGACCATGCTACCGCGCTTCCCTTCGTCGGGTATCGCCTCTAGGGCGCTCAAGGCGCTCATCTGGTCCATCCTGACGGACTCCAGGCGCCCCATCTGCTGCTCGAGTGACTCCATCCTCTCGCGATTGGCCTCGACGAGCCTCGCGATTCTCTGGAGGTCCTCCCTCGCGTCTGCCACGGGACTGGCACCCAGTGGTCACCAATGAAGCCGTCGGGGCTCAGGTACTGTGGGAGACGAGGTCGTCGATGATCTCCTGTCGGAGGTCGGCCACTAGCGAAAGGTGCCCGTGGCCCTCCTCCAGGCGTGGCGTGGCCGTGGGTATGTGCTTGAGAAGCCACTTTCCGTGGGAGAATGGGACCATCAGGTCCAGATCGCCCTGCCACACGGTCACTGGGACCGTTATGTCCGAGGGGCTGAACCCCCATGGGTGGCAGAAAACCATGTCATCGTCTATCCAGCCGTCCCAGCCGTTAGTGAAGCACCTACGCATGCTGGAGGCCCATGAGGCTGCGAGGCCCTTGTCGTTGAGGGCTATGACGTCTATCTCGGGTACGAGCCCCCCGAGGGCCTCTGCCAGGTCCTCTTCCCCTATGGTGCTGTACGCGGCTGCGTTCTCCTCCATCCACTCCCTGAGGGGAGCCTCTCCCTCCAGGGCTATACCGAACTCCTCCACGTTCTCGGGACCCATTCCCTCGAGGAAGTCGAGGTCCGGCTCGCCGAACGGTCCGACGCCCGCCAGGGAGGATACTGCTAGGCACCTGTGGGGTAGGAGCGCACCGCAAGCGAGTGCGTGTGGGCCCCCACCAGACCATCCCACGGTAACGAATTGCTGTATGCCCAGATGATCGAGCACGTCTTCGACGTCTTCCGCCACGCTAGCGACGGTCCTGCCGGCCTTGCGGTCGGACAGTCCATAGCCAGGCCTCGAAATCGCCACTAGGGCGAGTTCGTTGTCCAACGCGTCCTGATGCCAGTCCGACCAGATGGTGGCGTCGCTGGGGGTCCCATGATGACATACGAGGGCGATTGGGGCCTGCTCATCTCCCAATAGCACAACATCCAACTTTCGGCCGTCGCGAGCGGTCATGAGACGGTGCATGGTCGGGCTGTGAGGCTGTATCTTAACATCCCTTGGTTACCAATCAAATCCCATTACCCGACGGACGACGCGTTTTGCGCTGACGATTCCGTTGTTGTGATATTGCAGCCCCGAACGGCAGGCTTGGGTCCAGAACACATCACTGCACTGTGAGTCGATCTCTCGCCATACCGTGTTCCTGTCGATTGAGTTCTCCAGGTTGAATATGGGTAGTTTTGGTTCGAACAGCTTGACGATGGTCGATTCGTCCATGTGTTTGGCTCTGAAATCCAAGTAGTTTTCAGTGTTGTATACGAACGTGATCAGGTACTTGGCGCCCAAGTCGCCCATCCTTGGTTTGATGGTGTTGGTGATGTAGTATTTGCCCGTGGTTTCGTTTCTGTGGGTCTGATGCAGCCATGGGCGATTGCCGATATCTGAAAAGTCCGTGTGGAACAGGACATAGCAGTCCATTTGTTCCCATTTCTCGAGTTCCTCGATCAATCTGTCGGGCGCTACTCCGTCTAGTATCGGTAGAGCCTGGGCGGGCTGCGTCGCCACAATCACCGCATCGCAGCCCCAGCGGTCACCGCTCTCAGAGGTGACCGTCAACCGGTCGTCTGCCTCGCGTGCAATATTGCGTACCTTGGTGCCCAAGTGTTGCTTGTAGAGGTCGTCAGCCAACAGCGTATCCCTCAATTTGTGAATGAGTCGCCCATCAAGGACGCTCCAGTAGTCCTCCTTGTGCTTCGCCGTCTTATCGCGTATTTCGTTTGTCAATGCGTACTCGAAGATGAAGGCGGCAAAGACGTGGGCGGGCTGGCGTTCCAAGTCCTCAAATCTGCACCACGTGTTGATGCCGACCCATGGCATGTAGAAATGCGTGAAGACCGTTGAGTTGACGAGTCGCTTTCCAAGAACGTCGGAGACGCTCTTGGCGGATTCGGGTCGTAGCTTGAATTGGCGGTATAGTTTGTAGAAAATGATGAAGCCGTCAATCAATTCTCTCAGTGACGCCTCTCGGTAGACAAACTTGAGAAAACCGCCGATTCCTGAGCCCATCTTGGTGTTTAGTTCTCGATCCTCGAACACGATTGAGCCTTTGAGATCCTCGAATTCATGAGGGGTTTGCTCTATACCCAATTCCCGGCAAAGACGTAGGTAGTGCGGTTGTTGGGCGGGCAATGTAATGATGACCGTGGTTGCATGGTGCTCTCCGTTCTCTATGTACGGGTCGTTGTTCCCCCCAACGATTTCTCGTTGCTCAAGCAGTGTAACACTGCAGCCCGCTTGAGTGAGGAATCTGGCCGCCGAGAGCCCGCTAATGCCCCCACCGACGATGACCACCGATTTGCCTTCCCCACCCGATGTGGGCATGTCGAACAGAACCGCGTCTTCCGCCAGTAGGCTGGAAGTGGAACGGGGGTGGACCTGTCTGAACAGCAAGATAGTCACAAGCGGCAGCAGCAAGAGGCTGTAGATTCCTTGCTCAGGGGCGTAATGCATCGCGGCAGCGCAACCGGAAATCGCGAACGCGGTCCCCAAACTCACTGGGATGAAAAATGGAAAATTACGCACTTTACGACACCTCAAACTATGATATTACTGAAATTCAGATCGCCGGAGAGGTACAATGCTGCGATGATCAGCAGCATTTGCGCAACAAGGCGGAGAATGTGGCCCCGTGTGTCAAAGCGTATTCCGTTGAAGGCGACATCGTTCGTCCACATATACAGATTCGCAGGATACACGCCGACTAGGAATAGAGCAATGAAGCGCCCGGCTAGCATACGTGTTTCTGGATGCATAATCGCAAGACCGCTCCCAATTTCCATGGCACCAGACAGATACACCAAAAACAGGGGGTATGGCAAAAAGGCAGGGATGATGTCAACAAATTTTTGTGGTTCTCTGAAATGTGCTATTCCAATTTTGATGAATGCCAGACCATAGGCTATGGCCAACATATGATGTATCATTCAATCACCTTTGGTGGGCTTTCACAAGGGCTGTTGGCTCTCGGTTTCCTCGGGATCCTCGATGGCTTCTACCGTCGCCTCTGGCGCTTCTTCTTGGATGGCAGCGAACTCTTCCTTTGAGATGACGCCGTCGCCGTTCGTATCGGCTTCGTGGAATGCCCCCTCTGCCTTTGGCTTGCGCGCGAATTGCTGTCTTATCGAGGAGGCCATCCTCAGGAGGGTCTCGAGTATGACAAGGAGGACGAGGCTGGTGTAGAATGCCTCGGCTAGGTCAGGGAGGTTGTTCAAGAGATCCTCGAACTGGCTCCACTGCACTGATGTGGAGTCCACCAGGAACACACCCAATACCGCAAAGGGGAGCATCTTGGCGACGTCCCTGGACAGGTCCTCGGTCCAGTACGACAGTATCCTGACGGCCCCGACCACGGATGTCGCGATGAGCGCGTTCCTGGAGTGGTCGGTACCATCCGAAAGGAGTGTTAGGATGGTTGCTAGGACTAATGTCCAGAACGATATCAGTAGAGGTATGAGAATGAGGTACTGAAGTACGAAGAGCAGTGACCTGAGGTACTTCTGGAGCTTTCCCTTGAAGTCGTCGGCATACTTGCTGAGGTCCAGCGTCACGAGGTCCCTCTTGGCGAGTACCCGGTAGAACATGAAGACGAAGCTCGAGTACGCCGCGATGGACAGTATCGCGACCAGTGTGGGGTATGTCTCACGGCCGAAATCAGATAGGAGGGTGATGATCTCGTCCCTGTCTTGGGGCAGATCCATGTCACTCTCCGTCCCAGATTCCCTCTGCGATCATGAACTCCATGACTCGTTCGGACACGTTCGCCCTGTTGCCGCCCCGGACCCCTGTGGCTGACACCGCGAATACCTCGGGGGGTATGTCGTCTGCCTCCCGGAGCTCGTAGCCGACCTTTCGGCCATAGGATATCGCCGCTATGTCTGGCATTACCCATGCCTCGACATCCTCGTCCGCGTACCTGTGCTCGATCATCCTCTTGCGGACATCCGTGGAGAATGGGTCTGAGTCTGAGACGGGGGTGTCCCTGATGCCGACGACGACCCTGTTGCCCATGTCGAGTTCCCTCTGTATCAGCCATTCGTGGCCAACGTGCAGCGGCTGCCAGCGGCCCGGCAGGAGAACGGCCTTCGGCTTCTCAAAGAGATGGGCGAGTTGATCGACCATGTCATCTATGGAGTTGCCCTCTGACCCACTGGAGTCGAGGGTTATGTGTGCGCACTTCGGCTCGTCGAATGGGTCTGTTATTCCCGTGAAGTTGGATATTTCCCCGGTCCTGGCCTTGGCATAGAGTCCCTTCACGTCACGGTCCTCGCACACCTCTAGTGATGTGGAGACGTGCACCATCACGGCGTCGTCGGGAAGAATCTCGAGGATCTTCTCGCGGACGTCCTCGTAAGGAGTTATGAAGGAGCAGAGGACGTCGGTGTGCTTGGAAATCATCTTGGCCATCTTGGCTATACCGAGGAGGTGCCTCTCTCGACCCTCCCTCGAGAAGTCCCTGTTAGCGAAGAAGTCCCTGATGGTGTCCCCGTCGAGGACCTCGCAGCCAAACCTATCTGCCGCGGCCATCGCTATCGTCGTCTTTCCTGCTCCTGACAGCCCTGTGAACCAAACTATCCTGTTACCCATCCAAACACCCTCCGGGTGCTGTCCGAGATAGGGGGCGTATATCACTGCGATGGAGGGCTAATTACACATCCCGGAGGGGCTCGGATACGAAATGGAAAGGGCCGATGGTGTCGTTGTCGGGGTTGACTGCTTATGCCTGCGCGTCGACCCAGAGCGTGGTCCACCTGTCATCAGACGTGACCAGGAAGTAGGGGTTCAGCACGTCTTCCATGACGTCGTAGTCAAGTGGCTCCCCCATGGGCCCTAGGACGGAACCGCCCGCTGCTGACACGACCGCGTGGGCCGCTGCGATATCCCAGCACGACGTCGGGCCGAAGCGTGGGTAGAGGTCGGCGTTCCCCTCAGCCACGACACATGCCTTGAGGGAGGAGCCCATCCTGACTAGGTCGTGCTCGCCTAGCGCCGCAGCGAACGACTCGTCCTTCTCGCCCCTATGGGATCCGCTGGCCACGAGCCTGGTAGGCTCGTCTTCGCAGGAGGGTCTGACCATGATCAGTCCGCCGCTGTTTGGGGCGGTCCTCTCGGCTGGAACCGAGATGCCCCCCCTCCACGTGGTGTTGGTGGCTGGTGCGTGCACCACCCCAAAGACTGGCTTCCACCTGTCGGCGGCCTTCCTCATGAGGGCTATATTGACGGTGAACATGCCGTTTCTCTTGATGAACTCCTTCGTGCCATCCAGAGGGTCCACCAACCAGCAGTAGGGGGAGTCCGTGGGGTCGCCGACGTTCCCCTCCTCCGAGACCACTGGTATGTCGGGCTCCAGAGCGAGGAGCCTCTCTGTGATCACGTCATTGGCGGCGAGATCTGCCTCTGTGAGGGGCGAGTCGTCTCCTTTCGTTGTGATGTCTATCGCATCTCCCCGGTCGTATACCTCCATGATGGCCTTGCCCGCCTCTATCGCGATGGCGGTCACCTCGTCGAAGTCCGGCATGGGCGCCCCTCAGAAGTCCTGGATCTCCTTCGAGGAGTTGGCTAGGTTATCCCTGGCCTCCTCTGAGAGGTGGGAGAAGAAGGGATCCTCGTCGCCCACGATATTCTCGATGGAAGAGACCGTCCGGGCCCAGATCTCCTGCTGGGAGTTCCACTCGAGCCATCTGTCGACGAAGTCGCAGTGCCGCTGCACCTCCTCGTCATCGGGGTCCATCTTCCTGAGGATGGCGTTGGTCTGGGACAGTATGACGCCGAAGGGGGCGTTGAGCTTGTACGTGGTGAAGGGATTCCTCTCCTGGACCACTGTGAGGTGCTCCCTCCAGAGGCCGAGGGAGACATCGTACGCCCACCCTATGGCAAGAACGGCCGAGATGACGGCGAAGGCGATGCCCGCGAGGCCCCAGTATGTCATAGGGAGCCCGGCCATCTCTGTCTCGGGGTCGAACCTCCAGCTCACGTAGGGCCATGTAAGCAGGGTCAGGGTGGTCACCCAGAACCCCATTGAGATGAGCGTCTGGCTCTGCTGGATGCGCCAGTACTGCCTCATTACGGCCTTCTTCATGGAAACCATGGCCGCGCGGCCCCGCTTTCACCGTTGCGCGTCCCGGACAGGCTCAGTGGGGGTTCTGCCCCATTACTTCCTGAAGTGGGACACCACGCTTGGCTCGGTGGACTCGGAGGGCTTGATGCCGTCGATTGATTCGATAACTACGAACCTCCTCGGAACTCCGTGCCTGCTGCCGAAGTTGGAGAGTACCTTCTCCCTAGCTCCGTCCTCGTCCGCCGCTACCACGTCTAGCGTGAATGGCTGGTTCCTCTTCCCGGCCCGGAAGGTGCCTATCGTCCTGAATGCCTTCATGGTGTCTGCGACCTAGGGTCCTGATTTAACCAAAGCGGATAGGCTAGTTGCTTGGGAGAACGAATATTCATGGACGTTGTCTTGGGTGGCAAATCGGGGATTCGGTGTTAGGTGCCTTGGTCGATTATGCACATAGCGAGCTCGTCGCGTACGCTGGCATGATCCTGATACTGAGCGCTTTCGTCCTCGAGACCAGGGGCGCCCTCCATAGCAAGGAGTTCACCTACTTGGCCCTCATGGCCCTTGGCTCGGGGCTTCTGGCCGTAAGGGCGTTTCTGATTGACGAGTGGGCTTTCCTGATTCTGGAGGTCGCGTGGTTCGCCGCCGCTCTTCTGGGTGTGTGGTCACTGGTCGGACCCGCGAAGGGGAGTTAGCTTACGCCTTCGATAATCATCATATTCCTATCAAGAAATGCTGAATTAAGCCACGGAGGAAGAATTAAACCACTTCTGAACTATTGTGGAAACGTGTTCTTCCACATTAGAACCCGTGACCTCGTTGCATTCGCTCTGATCCTTCTCATGTTGGGAATGAGCGCTTCTTTCGGAATCTCCTCACAGGATGAACGGAAATCTACCTCTTTGGAAGATGAAACTCCACTTCTTCTGACCCACTCAACGATCACCGACATCGGCTTCTCTGCCGACTCGATTTACACAAACACAACAATCGCCGCGGGCACTTACAACGGCTGTGCAATCCTTGAGAATCAAAGTATGGTTTGCTGGGGTGACAATGAGTATGGTCAACTCGGTGATGGGACTACTACTGGATCGGCGGTGCCGATTTACGTCAACGTTGCCACTAACGAAACTCCTGTCGAGGTCACGGTTGGGCAAGTCACGGCCTGTGCCTTGATGGAATCAGGGAACATCTACTGCTGGGGCTCCGGTTACTATGGCAAGATGGGCGACGGTGAGCCCTGGAACGATGATTATGTGAATACTGAGATGCGTCAAGTGTTGCTTCCTGAAGGTCAAGGCGGCCAAACGGTCTCGATTTCCGGCGGCCACATCTGCACTATCCTCGACAACGGTGACGTCTACTGCTGGGGTCGAGGCAACCAAGGTCAACTCGGGAATGGGGGCACATCAAATCGCAATATTCCAACAAAGGTAAATTTGCCCGGACAGCGAAGTGCGATTGCGATTTCGACCGGGACCTACATGACCTGTGCTATCACGACCGATGGAATGGGCTACTGCTGGGGTGAAAATGACGAGGGGCAACTCGGGAATGGGACTACGAATTCAAGGCGGACGTCACCCGCCGAGGTCCTCTTTCCATCTGGATACACCCCTGTTTCCATCTCGGCTGGCGATGACTTCGCCTGTGCTTTGATGGATAATCGCAAGGTGATGTGCTGGGGTGAGAATAACGATGGTCGCTTGGGCCAAGGCCCTTTGGCGACCGATGATGAAACAGCGCCTGTTTGGGTGAGTATGGAGAATAGTGAGACGGCCCATTTCCTTGATATCGGAACAAAATCGGCTTGCATGATTCTGGATTCAGGGGAAACCAAGTGCTGGGGTACAAATGAGGAGGGCCAAATAGGCCAGGGAGACACCGATACCGACTATTATTCCACACCAACCGAAGTGAACGGTAGCTACGACTTCGTCGCTCTTTCAGTCAATTCAGATACTATTTGTGCGATTGCATCTAACGCAGAAGGATACTGCTGGGGAGATAATGAGGCTGGCCAGACTGGACGTGGATCAATAGATACCGACGAATCGGCACCAGGTGTAATTTCTTTTACTCCTAATCACCTGATGCTCGATGATCGTGATCCGGATGAAGACGGCATTCTTTCGATATTCGACCCCTTTCCAAGAGGGTGCATTCCAGGCAGTTGGTTCAATTCTACTCTGGGTGATTGTCAGTGGAACTCCCCCGGTCATTACACAGATCAAGCAGAGTTGACTCAAGAGATTCCTTGCCCGATTGGCAGCTATCAGCCGAATACGGGTCAGTCGAGTTGCTTACTCTCGCCGCCGGGTAATTACACAGACGTTGAAGCATCGATTACACCAACTCCCTGCCCAGCCGGCCAATATCAGCCAGCTGAAGGTCAGACGGCATGTCTAATCGTTGACCTTGGACATTTTTCTCTTGAGGGCTCGGTTGAGCAGACTCCTTGTCCGAAAGGTACGTTTCAAGATTCGGTCGGACAGTTGACTTGCTTAGATGCAGATCCGGGTTATTACGTTGACATCGAAGGCTCAAACAGTCAGTTTCCCTGCCCTTCGGGAACCTATTCTCAATCATCTGGTTCGCATTCTTGCACTAACGCAGATATTGGATATCATGTACCATATTCAGCATCATCAGAACAATTCGAGTGCTCCCTCGGGGCATATTCTGACACTGTCGGATTAACTGATTGTAAATTAGCGTCTCCCGGTCATCACGTTCCAGAGACAGGTATGACGGGACAGGTAATCTGTGCAGCAGGATCTTACCAACCCCTGGGTGGTCAATCTCTCTGCTTAGAGGCTGATCCCGGGCACTTTGTGCCAAACTATGGCGCCACTGAACAAATTGAGTGCGGGTTGGGATTCTTCCAAAGCCAATCCGGCTCAGTTGGGTGTACGCCTTCTACGCCTGGGAATTACGTTAATCAGACCGGGGCCTCCTCTCCAACCCCTTGTGACTCAGGATATTACCAAAACCAGTTCATGAGTACAGAATGTCGAGCTGCTGACCAAGGCCACTATGTGGCTGAAACAGGATCATTGTTGCAATCAAAATGCGAAATTGGTTCTTTTTCAGCCCAAAACGCTTCAGTAGAATGTACTTCCGCTACGCCTGGTCACTTCGTTAGTATTGAAGGTGCGACAAACCAAACAGTTTGTTCGAATGGGGCTTTCCAACCAGAATATGGCCAGAGTTCATGCCTAAACGCTGAAGCGGGTCATTTTGTTCCTGAATCTGGTGCAAGTGAGCAGATTCCATGCCACACAGGGTCATATCAGAATCTCGTCGCGATGACTTCGTGTATTGAGGCAGATCCCGGTCATCACGTTCCAGAGACTGGTATGACGGAACAGATAATCTGTGCAGCAGGATCTTACCAATTCAATTCTGGACAGGGGGCATGTCGAGCCGCAGACCCGGGGCATTTTGTTCGGATATCAGGCCTGACTGAACAAACCAAGTGTATCGAAGGTTGGTATCAACCATCCGAAGGGAAGGCCGACTGCCTGCAGGCCGAACCTGGTCACTTTGCCTCGGGAATAGGTTCGGTCACTCAAACCGAGTGTGGATTGGGGACCTTTGAAGACCGGGCTGGTGCAAGCAAGTGTGAGGATGCTCACGTTGACCATTACGTTGACGCTATTGGCTCGATATCACAGACCCCGTGCCCGACGGGAGCCAGTCAACCACTCGTCGGTCAGAGCAAATGCGTTTGGCCATTCGGAGCAGAGTCGCCAGCCATTCTTTTCGTCTACGCTCTCCTATGTGCGACACTAGTCTTCGGTCTTGGCGGTTGGATGGTTATGCGACGCAGAAGGGAGGTGGTGGTGGCCGAGCACACACACAGTGTCGAGGCCCCAGACCAGCCTGTCTACGAGACGGAGCCCGAACCGGAGATGAAAACCGGGCAGCTCCCAGAAGAACACGAAGCAAACCTGGGCCGCCCCACTCCTCCCCCTCATGCCAAGATGAACGAGCAGGGGCAACTCATGTGGGTTGACGATGAGGGCACCGCATATGCTCAGAACCCTGACGGCAGTATGGTCATGTTCAACGTCTCGACAGGATGGTGGGAGCCGCTTGAGTAACCGAATCATAGGGTACCC
>Ga0208410_1001821_pt1 | contig 10598 bp, 9 predicted proteins | sample ETN02SmetaG_3_FD_185787 | JGI IMG/M metagenome (GOLD analysis project Ga0208410, IMG submission 185787) | Marine microbial and viral communities from oxygen minimum zone, Eastern Pacific Ocean - ETNP2014F10-02SV257 (SPAdes) (version 2) | ecosystem: Environmental > Aquatic > Marine > Oceanic ... | reverse complement strand
GAACTGCGTCTCGACGCGCGTTGCGAAGATGGGATGGCTCGCATACACCCCGTTGAACGTGCTGCTGGTCATGGAGCACCGATAGTTGCCACAAACACGAGTGTACTGCTGAGTTGGGCAAACCACACTGATGTTGAGGATGCGCAGTACGACGAAAATGAACCCACGAGGCAGATCCCCTTTGCGTGGACGTTCCCTCCCGGTAAACGAGAATATTGCGATGACTGCCGCTTGGGTCTCGCGGTATCGCACGAAGACCCGAATTCGATGATGCTGATCACCGCTTCTGCGGGATCCTTTCACGATCAAGGCGTGCTTTTGAATGGGAACGGGAACAGGCCGGCGACCGCCTGCTCTGGTCGACGCATGTACACGACGCGCAAAGCCACCGTCCACAACTTAATTTGGTGCGCACCTGAGAAATCTGCTTCGATTGAGACGGTGGAATTTCATATCACAGCTTCAGGTGGCGCATCAATGCCCTTCAAGCGATACATATTCGTTCTTCAACGTAACATCACGCTCGAACCTGATGAAGATTTGCACGGCGCTCTATGTTTCGCCTCAGAGCGTTCGCCTCAAAACAGTTACTTCAGTTATTTGACACTTTTCTACGTAACGCTGGGCTTGTTGGCGACTATCGTGGTGTCAGTGTGGGCAGTTTCAACGCGTGCACGACGCTCACGATATTCGGCGTTGGGCGCGGAAGCTTTGGACCGAGAGATTGAAATGCCCCAGACTTAAGTTCGACCGATCTATCGCGTGTGATTAGACAGACCTGCGTCGGCGTTCGAGACTGAACGAAGTGCTGAACGATCCCACGCCAGTTGCCTTTGCCCAGTTTCGTGAGTCCATCGACGAACTTGGCGTGTTCCTCTACAGTCAAAAATTAGCAAGCTCTAAAACTCGATTTTTGCTAGGGTTTAGCGTTTCCGGTATCCTGCGCGCGCGTGCGATGGCGCCGTCGGCACTTGTCGACGCATGCGATGGTCTATTCAGTCGTGAACGCCTCACCGACATGGAGAAGGTGCTCCTCAGACCCCTTGCTGAAGCCAGACTGGATGAACGGCGCGGCGGAGGCAGAGGCGGTCAAAACAGCGGAGGAGGATCTCGAGCGATCGTACAAGAACAAACCAGTCAAGGACCCGAGCTACTAGAAATTCGCCAGATGACGAGACGAGTATGACATACCGAGGCCCGACGGCCGCGATGAGTTCAAGCACGTCTTACGGGCGAGTTATCTTCGCATCGTAGGCCGCATCGATGAAGATATCTGAGTTCCGGAAGCGCAGCTACATGGTATCGACCCAGACGCGCGCGACCACCAGGAGGGGGAACGTCATCTCGTGGAAGAGAGGACGAGCGACGTCGACGACGATGCCCTCGAGCCCGCAAAAGGCCTGCTACGCCTGCTCGACGCGAAGAAGCGAAAATCCACCGACGCCGGTGCGCTTACGTGGGACATCGGGCAGAAGAGACCTGCTCAGGGTGGTGCGAAAGGCAGCAGCGAAGCGAGTGAATGGAATGGGTTCTCGTCGGAAAGTACGCGACGAAAAAAGACGCAAGGGCGGCGGCTCGACGTCGTTCAAACGGTGTGAAATTCCTGGCTTGGTCGAATGCGGGGAACCACTCGTACTATAAATGCGCTAGCCACGAGGACAGAGGCTGTCTGTGTGTCGCGCGCGTGCCCAGGCCCACGCACAGACGCGCCGTCCGCGACTGGCCCGTCGAAAGAAGGAGCGGTGAGACGTGCGAGGCGTACGCGACGATTCGGAGCGAGGAAGTCGGCGTCGTCGGTCGGCGACGAGGAGTCTACCCCAATTTGATACCTCTCATCACCAGAATGCGCAAAGAAGGCATCTCGCTCCGGCGGCCGTCTTGATCGCGTCACGCGCGCCGTGGACCGACGGCGAATCGGAAGGCTCGGTCACCACCGAGGGTGATTTGCCGAACGCGAAACAACTCAAGGTTGGCACGATTCCGACGCGGTACCTCGTACACTCGACACTAACCGCGTTTCATAGAATGTCTTCCACCGCGGGGACTCTCATCAGAAGGGGTCCAGAAAACGGGAACGACCCGCGATCGTTCGGGACGGATGCTTAGGGTTGAGTCACCACGAGGTACATGTATTGATCGATGGATTAAAAATTGATAGTATATATATGCATGTTAGGGACATAGTATATACGTTTGAAACCTGTCGAAGAATATTCACTCGCGTCCCCGCGCGTCCCTCTCCAACATCATCGATGGAAGGTTGGATGCCGACGACGACGCGCGTCACGCGCCGACGCCCCGAGTGCAAACGCGGACGAACGCGCGTGTTTCACGCGCTCTCTCCTCGCGCGCTCGTGTCCTCGTCCGGGACTTCCGCGCGGATGAACGCGCGCACCGAAGGATTCGATCGAGTCCATCACACTCGTCGAAATCATCATCGAACGTCGCGACGACGACGACGCCTCGCGACGACGCCTCGCGCGTCGACGGATGCCTCGTCCTCGTCCTCGTCGTCGCTCTCGGGCGCGGTGTTCGAGACGGGATCGAGCGAGAGAGACGCGTTCGACGCCTCGCGCGTGAGCTCGCCCGTGGTCAAGGCGTTTCGCGGCGACGACTCGACGCGTTGGATGATGTGGTACACCGCGACGTCGTCCTCGGGGGAAGATTCCATCGGACTCGCGACGTCGAGCGATGGGTTGACGTGGGAACGATCGGACGGGGACACGGAGACGTACAGGAACGCCCCCGAGGAGGACGCGGGGGTCGACGTCGGCCGCGTGGCGACGCGAAACGACGAGGACTGGTGGTGTTTCGACACGCGAGGGGTGGCGCTGGGGGACGTGCAATTGATCTCGAGCGATTCCATCTCGGGTGGGTCGGTGTATTGGATGTTTTATCACGGGTACGATCACTCGTCGTCGAGCGAGGGCGAGGCGGAGTGGACGGCGACGACGAGACCGGGACTGTGTCTGTCGCAGGACGGACGAAACTGGGCGCGCGTCGAGGGCGAGCATCACAGCGGTGCGCTGTTCGATGTCGGCGAGGAAGAGGCGTGGGATGCGTCCGGGGTGCGAGATCCGAAAGTTTTACTCGCGGGACCGAACGATATACGCGTGTATTACGGATCGGTGGACGCGAAGACGGGGAGGTCGTCCGTCGGCGCGGCGACGACGCGCGACGGATTCGCGTACGTCAAACGCGGGGAGAGAGAAGTTTTCGGCCCGGGACCGAAAGGATCGTTCGATGACGCCGGCGTGGCGTCACCGTGCGTCGTCCGTCTCGGAAGGAAGGAATTCATCATGTTTTACGAGGCGTATTCGTCCGCGAATCCGGGCGTCGCCTCCATCGCGATCGCCACGTCCGAGGACGGATTCGTCTGGACCCGACCGAACGCCCCCGCGCTCACCGCGGGCGAACCCGGGGCGTGGGACCAAGGCGGCGTCGGTCGTCCGTACGCCGTGCCCATGGCGGGCGAGCGCGTGCGTCTGTATTACGAAGGCCGCGCCGCGCCGGGCGACGCGCGAGGCGTCGGCGTCGGCGTCGCCGTCAGCGCCGAACACGATCGATTCGCCTTTATTCGTCGTCACCAGCGCGTCACCGAGGACTAAACGACGACGACGACGATACACCCACATTTATTCTTTTCGTTATCCATCACGTGCATCAAAATCAATCGCGTCCCGGGGACGCGCACAACGCGCGCGCGCGCCGCCTCACACCCCCATGCGCGCCCTTCCGTGTCGTCCCCATCGCGCACCGCATTCGCGCGCGTCCACCCGCGCGTCTCACGCGACGCACAAAGCCTCCGACGCGCGCACACGGCCGCCATCATCCGTCGTCATCTTACCAGGGCTCGGAAATTCGAGCGATGATTACGTCGACCTCGTCGCCGCGCTCGCGAGGCGTGGACATCCGTCGACCGTCGTCGACGTCGATCGAATCGATTGGTTTCGAAACATCGCGGGCGCGCGAACGAGGGCGTACTGGGAAGGAAGTTTAAAGCCGCGACCGACGGTTGATTGGTTTTTGGAAAAGTGCGAAACCGCGACTCGACGCGCGAGAGACTCGAACCCGAACGCCGACGTCGTTCTCGTCGCGCACAGCGCGGGAGGATGGTTGGCGAGAGTATTTTTGGACGAGTACGCGAGCGAGGAGAGCGTGGAGGCGATCGGAGGATTGGTGACGCTGGGGTCTCCGATGACGCCGCCGCCGAGAGGCGTCGTCGATCAGACGAGAGGCGTCTTGACGCACGTGCGGGAGCGGTGTCGAAGCGCCGAGGCGTTGCGAAGAGAGGCGAACGTCGAGGTGACGTGCGTGGCGGGGACGTACGTGAGGGGGAGGGGTGAGATGCCGAGGGGAATCGCGGACGTCGGCGCGTTCGTCGCCGGGTTGGGATATAGACAAGTGTGCGGTCGAGCGGACGCGGAGGGCGACGGCATAACGCCGGTGGAGACGGCGTTGATGCCCGGAGCGACGCACATCGTCCTGGAAGACGTGTATCACACCCCACTCGGCGCCGACGACGCGAACGGGAGATGTTGGTACGGTTCGGAGTCCGTCTTGGCGTCGTGGGCCGACGTCGCCTTGGGGAAAAGTTGAGTCTAGTCGACGTTCGTCCCTCGTCTCGCCGCTCGTTTCTTTTTTTTTAAATACACGCACACGTTATATAAAGTCAAGAGTCAACGTTCGTCTTTTGTTACACCCTCCGTCGTCTCGCTCCTTCTATTAAAAAATACACGCGCGTCCCCGCGCGCTCGCCGGGTCACCGCGTCGCGCGTTTTCTCGCCGGCGAACGCGCCTCCGCGCCGTCCGCCGCGTTGACATCCACCGGGCGTAATCCCGCGCCCCATCCCGTCGCGTCCTCGGGATTCCCGCACTCCTCCTCCGCGTGGTTTCGTTTCACGCTCTGTCGTCCACTCTGCGCGCGCACAAAGATATTCGTCGTCGGTCAGTCTGACAGTCAGAGAGACACCCAAAAAATGCGCATTTGAAAGAAAACCGAGATTTGGAGCGCCTCTCGCCTCTCGCCTCTCGCCTCTCGCCTCTCTCGCCCGCGAACGACGCGCACGCACCGACGAAGAATTCCACGCGTCCGATAACACCGCGTTCGAGTCCACGCGCGCGCCGCCGACGAATATCTTAAACGTCATGTCGCGCGCCCGCGCGCGCGGACTCGAACGCGCGCGCGGTCGTGCCGAACGCGCGCTCGAGCGCGCGCGCGGTCGTTTCGATCGATGGACGCGACCGAGACGAGAGAAGACGAAATCGATCGATCGATCGCGCGGCGCGCGGCGCGCGTCGACGTCCGCGCGACGGACTCCGGAGGTTCCCCACCGCGTCGCCATCGCGCGCGCGGCGCGCCGACGCGGTGGTCGAGCAAAGGACACCAATACGTATCTAGATACACTTACAAACGTGTACACTAATGGAAGAAACGCGTGTACTACTGGAACAAAAAAAAAACACGAGTGCACGTGACGAATACGTAGTGAAGCGTGATTTAACCCCATCACGTTTCACACGACGCTGTCCATCGGATCGAATCGAATTCGATTCGATGGAACGCGTCGCGCGTCCCGACACCGCGCGTCGCGCCGACCGCGCGATCGCCCGCGTCGACGTCCGCGCGCGTGTCGTCGCCTCGCGGTGTCGGAACGCACGTCTGCGATAGATCCGCGACGCGCGCATCGTTCGCGCATCATTCATCGATTCATTCCATTGGCCATCGTTCGGATTCGTTCCATTCGACGCTCGCGCGGCGCGCGGTGTCGATACGAACGACAAACGCGTCGTCGTCATGGGCGTCGGCGCGATTCTGCAACGAGTGCTCGGAAGACCGACGGGGATGAAGCCCGCTCGAGAGGATGCGATGACGATGACGGTGGCGGACGCGCGCGGCGACGAACCCGACGCCGAGCGACGAAGAAAACGCGCGGAGGACGACGATTTCGACGCGAGAGACGATTCCGACGCGTTCGCATCCGTGGACGATGATTCGAACGACTCGACGCGTTCGGGAGAGGAGGAGATGGACGAAGAGACGGTGGAGGCGAAAGACGCGGCGACGCCGAAAGACGCGCCGCGCGCGCGCGTCGAGCCGGGACGCGCGCGCGGAGACGACGCGGAGACGACGTTTGGTCGACACCGATCGTTACGATCGTCGATTTCGTTCGAGGAGATGAAGATGGTCGGGTTGACCGCGACCGCGACCGCGACGGCGACGGCGACGGATGACGGGGAAGGAAAAAGACGACGGCGACAATCGACAAAGGCGAGGAAGGCGAACGAGGAAAACTCGAACGAGGAGCTGGAGAAGGCGGCCGTTCGAAAGATGCGTCCGGAAGATTGGGTGGATTTAGAGATGGCGGCGGAGTTGAGTCTGGACCTGGAGTCGCTCACCGACATCGAGCGAAGATTCGCGCCGCCGGGGGAGACGCACAGAGACGGGGATTTCATCGCCGTGAGAAACGCGCTCATCGCGAAATGGCGACAGAGACCGTGCGAGTATCTCACCGCCAAGTCGGCGACGGTGGTGTTCAAGAAGAAATTTCACAATCTCGCCGTCCAGGTGCACGCGTATCTCACGACGTTTGGGTACATTAATTTCGGAACGATGACGAGAACCACGAACGGGACGAGCGAGAGCGCGTTCGATGAGTTCAAGAGCCGAACGCGCGATGATCGGAAACTTTCCGTCGTCGTCATCGGTGCCGGCGCCGCGGGATTAGCCGCGGCGAAGCATTTGCAAAATCTCGGCCACACCGTGGTGGTGGTGGAGTCGAGAGATTGTCCGGGCGGACGCGTGCGCACGGAGGAGTTCGCGACGACGTCGACGTCGACGACGAGGACAGCGATGAATGGAGCCGCGGAAACCGACGGTCAAGGCGCGACGACGGCCAAGATTGACCTTGGGGCGAGTATTCTGAGCGGAAGTAACGGGAATCCGCTGTGCGTGCTCGCGAAACAACTCAAGCTCAAATCGCACGTCGTTCGTTCCGTGTGTCCGCTGTTCCGACCCGACGGTTTGCCCGTCGACGACGGTCTGGATAAAGCAGTGGAGAAAAAATTCAATGAAATACTCGAGGCGATCGCCGTGTATCGCGCCGCGCTTCCGCCGAGCGTTGCGAACGGCAAGTCTCTGGGAGACGAGCTCGAAAAGCGCATCAACAAAGAGCTCGAAAAGACGCCGAGCGAAAAGCGAGGTCCGACCAAGGATTTATTTAACTGGCACATTGCTAATCTGGAATTCGCCAACGCTGCCAAGATTCGAGATCTCTCGCTGCTCCAGTGGGATCAGGACGACGAGTTTGATTTCACCGGGAACCACGTCGTCGTCTCGGGCGGAAACGGACAATTCATCGACTCTTTGGCGAAAAACTTAACCGTCTGGTACGACCACGCCGTGACGGGAGTGACCGACGCCGGTGCGCTCGGCACGCGAGGCGTCGTCGTGCACTGTGGCAAGAAGGTTGACATCATGGCTGACTGTTGCGTCGTCACCGTTCCTCTGGGCGTGTTGAAGAAAGAAATCATCGACTTTGTCCCGGCGTTGCCCTATCGCAAGCTCCAAGCGATCGAGAACATCGACTTTGGAACGCTCAACAAGGTTGCGCTCGTGTTTCCGACAAAGTTTTGGGATGAAGACAGCGACGCGTTAGGTTTCGTGCAGCATCTGACGGCAGACCGAGGACGATACTTTTTGATTTATTCGTATAGCCGCGACCACAATTCCTTGCTCGCGCTGTGCGCCGGGGACGCCGCGATCGAGGTCGAAAAACTCGATGAAGCCGACGTCATCGAAGATCTCGTCAGGCACCTGCGAAGTGCGTACGAGAAACACGGAGTCAAAGTGCCCGATCCCGTCTCTGGACGCGTCACGGCGTGGCATCAAGACGAGCACGCGTACGGTTCGTACAGTTCGTGCTCGACGACGACGACCCGTCAAGATTACGTCGAACTCGCGAAACCGGCCGGTAATGTCTACTTTGCCGGCGAGGCGACGACGTGTCAGTATCCGGCAACGGTTCACGGCGCGTTCCTCTCGGGAATGCGCGAGGCGGGTCGCATCGCCGTTCGCGATCGCTTCGACGAGAACGCCTTCGACAAGCTCGGAGAGGTCACCGTCACCATAAATGACGCCTCTGATGATCGATGACACGACACGACCTTACGTCTATCTATTCAATAGACACCGACGCGTCGCGTTCGCGGACCGAGGAACGATTCTTCTCGGGCAACCGTCCGACGCGGCGCAATTCTGTAAAATCTATCATCGCGTTTGTTTGTAGTTACAAGATAAAATTGCGATCCGTAGTTTTCAATCCGTTGCTCGTGCGTTTCTTCGTATTCGCGGTTCGCTTGCCCGTCGGTTTCTTCTTTTGGTTTTCCGCGTCCGCCTTGTCGTCGTCCTCGCCGGAATCATTCGCCTTTGCCTTTTTCCCGCGTTTCGCGGCGGCGGGCGCGGCGGCGTTGGAATCATGAGCCCCGGGTGCGGCGCCGCGCTTCTCTGCCGCGGACGCCGCTCTCTTCGACGGACGTCCCGGACGTCTCACCCCCGCCTTCACCTTTGTCGCCGCCTCTCGCTCCTCGGGCGTAAACTTGGCGGCGTGCATGCGCCGACTCAAATCCTTGAGAAAATCCTTGGCGCTGTCGGAAGAATCGAACGCGGCGCCTCGCCACCGCGTCATCATGTGCTCCTTGAATCTCGCCGTCGTCGGTGCGCGGTGCACGTTGAGCATCGCGCGTTTCGGATTCATTGCCACGCCTCGAATCCAATCCACAAAGCCTCGAATCGTCTTATTGTCTCGCTCGCGTCGAACCTCTTCGCTCGTGAATTTCGGCGCCGCGCCTGCGCCTCGAGGTCGTCCTCGTCCTCGACTGCTCCCTCGCTCGCGATGCGCCGGTTCCTCCGCGCCCTCGACATCGACGCGACCGTGATTTTTATATCCCACCTGCCAGACGTTGTAGTAATAATTGACGACGTCTCGCATCGTCTTGTTGGGTAATTTCACGCAGAGTCTGAACAAATCATCGCAATACTTGTTCACGTGTTCGGCGAACGTCGCGGTCTCCTCTTCGTCCCAGTTCTCTCTCGCGCCCGCGGCGCCGATGGTGGCTAAACCCAACAAGGAATCACCGACGCCGGAGCGTCGGAGGGCGTCTTCGAGCGCGCGTCTCGACGTTAAAATGTCCTCCTCGGAGATGAGCGGTTTTCGCTCCGTCGTCGCCTCGTCTTCGTTCTCGTTCTCATCCTTCTTCTCATCGCCCTGTTTGTTTTCATCTTCGTTTTCATCCCTTCTCTCGACGTTGTTCGAGAGAAACTCTTTTCCTGTCTTTTCCTTTTCCTCGACTTTGAGCTCGCGCGACGTCGTCGACGGTTTCGTCCCGCGAAGCGCCGACGGACGCGTCCCCACGCGAACGGGCGACGACGACGACGCTCTCCTCGTCGCTACCGGCGCCGTCGGCGGCGGCCACGCGAGCGTCCCGAGATAACTCATCTCTCGCGCATCCATCGTTCCCCGGGCGAATGACGCGTTCGTCGTCGCCTCCACGCGCGCTTGATGATCGACGCCGACGCGAATCACCCCCGTCCGCGACATCGTGCTCCCGCTCCCCGTCCATCCTCTCGGTCGTCCACCGTCCTCTAAACTCTCGTGTTCGTACGGCGCGTGCGCTAACAGCGCCAATAGATCTTCCAATCGACTCGACGCCTCGCCTTCGCTGTGCGTCGTCCCGAGAGACGCGTCGCTCCCGTACCCGCTTGGCGTCTCGGGCGTCTCGGCGCGTCCGCCGCCCGCCAATCTCGCCGCGTTTCTCGTCGCCATCTCCGCCAAACTTCGCTGTCGCCGCAACCCAAACCCACCACCACCCACACTCTCATCACCGCTCTCCCGAACGCGATTTGCCGGTCGTCTCGCGCGTTTCGGTTGCATGCGCACGCGCGCCACGCGCACGCGCAGCTTCAACAGCCGTCCTCTGTGTTTCAACCCCTCGTTCCCACCGAACACCTCCGTCTCCATCCCTCGTCCGCGCTCCGTCGCAACGACGCGCAGGAACGTCACCAATCTCTCGCACGTCTCCCGCGTCTCCCGTCGTCTCGCGGCTTCGCAGTCGCGTCTCGCGCGCGTCTCGGCGTCTCGGCGCGCGTCTCGCGCGCGACTCGCCTCCGTCTCCACCTCGACGTCACCGCGCGGCGTCGTCTCGATCACGGTGGACATGACGGGAAGCGAGCGAGATTGCGCGTGAATTCGCTCGCGTCTCGCGCGCGCTCGGCGTCGTCGCGTCGCGTCGCGTCGTTTTGAGCTCGAGCTCGAGCTCGCGGGTTTGAAACCGAGGCGACGCGCCCGTCCACCTCGCGCGCGCGAGGCGACGACGCGACGCGCGAGACGCGATGGGCGAGGACAAAGGTCTCGCGAGCCGTCGTTCGGCGCGTCGCGGCTCGGACGAGGACGCGCTCGCGACGCGTCGTGAGGACGCGCGCGCGCGGGCGGCGCGCGCGCGACGAGGCTGTGTGCTCGAGTGTCTGTCATGGTATACATATAGGTCTATATGTGAGCTTAATACGTATTGAAATTCCGAGAATGGTTGGGTAGGACGTA
>Ga0208410_1001820_pt1 | contig 10599 bp, 12 predicted proteins | sample ETN02SmetaG_3_FD_185787 | JGI IMG/M metagenome (GOLD analysis project Ga0208410, IMG submission 185787) | Marine microbial and viral communities from oxygen minimum zone, Eastern Pacific Ocean - ETNP2014F10-02SV257 (SPAdes) (version 2) | ecosystem: Environmental > Aquatic > Marine > Oceanic ... | reverse complement strand
CCAGATTCATTAAGCGTTTCAGCATCAAGTATTGAAGGAGTTACTAAAGCAAAAATGATGGCTTCATCTATGCTTGTAGTTACAACAAATATTGATGACGGCCCTCGACCTGAAACAAGTATGGAAGAAGTAAATGAGGAAGGTGCTGCGGCTCAAAGAGAAAAAATTGCAAGAATTCGTGATGAAATATGGTCACTAGAATCCTCGAAGAATCTAAGATGGCTTTTCATTACTGATGATGATGCAGACTTAGATGATGAACATTGGAGGAGAAGATTACTTTGGCAATTATTCTGCAGGTTCGAAGTATCTCGAGATTTCCACTTTGATGAGCAAAGAAAAAGAGTTGCTTGGGATGCAACTGCACCAATACCATCCAATGAAGGGCCGCTACCTGTCAGAAGATGGCCAGCTGTGACATTACACGATCCTGAGGTAGAAGAAAAAGTCAATATTTGGATGGAAAGAGAGGGGTTGTAAATGGGAACAAAAGAAATTCTAGAATTTGTAAAAATTGAACATACTCTTTTCTCGCTACCATTTGTTTTAATTGGATATATTCTTGCTTACAATCAATTCATCTATGAACCTTCATCTAGTGATTTTGCATGGATAAGGATGGATCTGGTATGGATTCTGATAGCAGCAGTTGGGGCTCGCGGTCTTGCAATGGCCCTCAATCGTATTATTGATCGAGATATAGACGCTGCAAATCCACGTACATCAGAGAGACACTTAGTATCTGGTTCAATGTCAATGAATACAGCTTGGAAATTATCTGCAATCTTTCTCGGGATGCTTTTACTTGGTGCATGGCAACTTAATGAAGTTGCATTAATGATGGCTTGGTTACCAGTTCTTGCTTTCGTAATTTACCCATACACTAAGCGTTATACATGGCTTTGTCATTTATGGCTTGGATTATGTTTAGGACTAGCACCGGCAGGAGCCTGGGTTGCAGTTGCAGCTGATGTACATGGATGGGCTGCAATAACAGGTTTAGATGACGGAGGAGGTAATTTTCTTTGGTTCCCAACAATTTTCTTCATTTCTTTAGGTGTGGCTCTTTGGATAACAGCTTTTGATATTAATTATGCAAGGATGGATGTAGAAAGTGATAGAGAAAATGGAGTGAAATCATTTCCTGCAAGATTCAACGATGAAACAACAACTAGAACTTCTGTTCAATTGACTCTCCTATGGTTTGCTTGTTTTGCCATATCCGATCCAATGAATGAAATATGGTTCTTAGCGGCTGCAGGAATTATGTCGGTATCTAATGTTGCAGTAATTTTAATGAGAACTAGATTAGAAGATTTTCAGACGACTTTGTTTAGAGTTTCAATGTTAACAGGGTGGGTTCTACTGATTGCAATAATTATGATGGACCCATCAAATAGTATTATTGAGGGATAAGATGTTCGTTCTGAAGTCGGATTATGGTACGGCTGGAGATCAAGAACAAGCAATTCAAGAATTGATTAAACAGATCAATGAAGGTCAAGAAAGATGCGTATTGATGGGAGTTACTGGTTCTGGGAAAACATTCGCAATGGCCAACATTATTGAAAGGCTACAGATTCCAACATTGATATTATCTCACAATAAAACTCTTGCAAGGCAATTATGGCAAGAAATGAGTGAACTGTTTCCCGAAAATGCAGTTGAGTATTTCGTTAGTTATTATGACTATTACCAGCCAGAGGCATATCTTCCAGGAAGAGATATGTATATCGATAAAGAGTTACAAATGAACGAGAGAATAGAGCAAGAAAGATTCTCCACCGTTGCCTCTTTAGTTAGTAGACCTGATGTAATTGCGGTAGGAACGGTTTCAGTTATTTACGGACTTAATCCCCCTGAAGTTTTCCAACAATCTCATGTCCGTCTTAGTGTAGGTCAAGAAGCAGATCCTCAAGATATTGTCAGAGAATTAGTGGCTTTACAATATAGAAGAACTACTGGTGAAATTGTTAGAGGAGATGTTAGACTCAGAGGAGAAGTTCTCGATGTATGGATGCCAAGCAGAGATGACCCAATTAGGATTAAGTTTGGTTGGGATGGGATAGAAAGAATACAGGTCTGTGAGGCTTTATCTTGGGAACCATTAGATGAAATTGAGGAAGCATGGATACATCCTCGAGAATTTTATATGACCAGTGAGGATAAGTTTGGTAAGGCTATTGAAGACATAGAAGAAGAATTGGACAAGAGAGTTGACTATTATCACTCGAAAGGAATGGAAATGGAGGCCCATAGAATAGAACAGAGAACTAAGTTTGATTTGGAAATGTTAACAGAAGTGGGTTCCTGTAAAGGAGTGGAGAATTATTCAAGACACTTTGACGGTAGAGGAAAAAATGAAAGAGCATATTGTCTTCTTGATTTCTTCTCAACCTGTGCAGAACAATTTCATGGGAGTCCAGAGAAATATCTGGTAATCATGGATGAAAGTCATGTTACTCTTCCACAAGTTGGAGGAATGTATGGCGGAGATTATTCGAGAAAGAAGAATCTAATTGATCATGGATTTCGACTTCCTTCAGCCTATGACAACAGACCATTAAGGATAGATGAATTTCAAGAATTAATACCTCAAATGCTCTATGTAAGTGCAACTCCGGGTGAAAGAGAACTGAGACATCTAGCAGAAGTAACAAATCAGCCAGTACCCAAAGGATTGCTACATGTTCCAAGTGGAGGTGGTGCTCGAAAGTCAGATATTGAGAAAAGGAAAGAGAGGGCCTTTCTTGCAGATACAATGGAGAATATTGAGGGAGTGGTGCAAATGGAAATTAGGCCTACAGGTTTACTAGATCCAGTAATAGAAGTGAGACCCACAGAGGGACAGGTACAAGATTTAGAAGATGAAATACGTTTACGAATCAAAGAAAATGAGCGCGTATTAGTTACTGTTATGACAATAAAATTCGCAGAAGAAGTCTCAGAATATCTAAATCGGAACGGGTTTAAGGCACATTATTTGCATAGTGAAATAGACACATTAGAAAGAACTGAAATTATCAAGGCATTAAGACTTGGACATATAGACATCATTGTAGGAATTAATCTTCTAAGAGAAGGATTGGATATTCCAGAAGTTAGCCTGGTTACAATTTTTGATGCAGATAAAGAGGGTTTTCTTAGAAACGAGCGTTCACTTCTACAAACAATAGGTAGAGCCTCGAGAAACCAAAATGGGAAAGTAATACTCTATGCTGATTCGGTTTCTGATGCTATGAAAGCTTCAATAAAACAAACAATAGAACGAAGGAAAAGACAAAATTTGTATAATGAAGAAAATGGAATTAATCCTAAAACAATAATGAAAGCAATGCCAGTAATGAATTCTGAATCAGATGATTTAATGGCGGGAGTTGCTGGAAAAGGTGCCAGTGGAGGAAGAAGATTAGTTGCTAAGAAACCGGGTAAAAAGGGAGTTGAAGGTTTAGCCAAAAAATTCGCTCTTGGTGCTTCCGGTTGGAACTCAACAGGCTCAGTATTAGATAATATTAGTCAACCAGATTGGGTTGATGATGAAGTCAACTTCAATAATCTAATTGGCGATGAGTCAATCGAAAAAAGTGATGAGAAACTAAAATTAATTTCTAAAATGGAAAAAGAAATGAAGGCCGCTGCTGCAAGATTAGATTTTGAAAGAGCGGCTCAAATCAGAGACCGAATTTATCAATTAGAGAATCCGACTAATTGAATACGAGAGAGTCTGGCGAAGGTATTGTGTCGGCCTACTCTCGTGATGATTTTACTGCCCCCGTGGAAGATTATAATTTTCAAAAAATGAATGATGTAAGCAGCCTTATAGATCAAATGTCTAGAGCAGGAGGATTTACTGCAACAAAGCTAGCACATGCCAGAGATATTCTAAAAATTAGTACTGAAAAAACTGGTGAAGAAATTCTAAACTGGCTTTCTTTCCCTGCTTGTTTGTGTGCAACAGGGACTAGAGGATTTTTCCTTGAAGCCATAAAAAGAAAGGCATTCAATGTAATAATAACTACATGTGGAACATTAGATCATGATATTGCCAGAACATATCAAGACTATTTCCATGGTGATTTCAGTCTCGATGATATCGCTCTTGGAGAGGAAGGTCTTAACAGATTAGGAAATGTAATCGTTCCAAACGAATGTTATGGAGATATTCTAGAAAAAAGAGTTCTTCCTTGGTTAGATGAAATAGAAAAAGAAAGAATTGCAGCAAATCCAGAGAACCCATGGTTAGGATTTGGTTCTGTAGAACTATGCTGGGCAATGGGAGATAGGATAGAAGATGATACATCTCTATTGTATTGGGTTGCTAAGCACAGAATTCCTATGGTAATACCTGGTTTATCAGATGGTTCGATTGGAGCACAACTATTCATGCATCGACAAAAAAGTCCTAATTTCATGGTAGATTTCTTGGCGGATGAACAAATTCTCTCTGATCTAACCTGGACTGCTGAAGAATCTCATGCCCTCATGGTTGGCGGCGGAATTTCAAAACATCACGTAATTTGGTGGAATCAATATAGAGATGGATTGGATTCGGCTGTTGGGATCACAACTGCGCCTGAACATGATGGATCATTATCCGGTGCTAGACTAAAAGAGGCTATTTCTTGGGGGAAAATAAGGCCAGAAGCTCCCCAAGTAGTTGTAGAAGGTGATGCGAGTGTGTTATTGCCTTTATTAGGTGCAGATTTATTTAAAAATTAGCATATAATCTATGTTTTAAGCCAAAAAACGGCTATTCTACTATACCTCAACTATTGCAATTTACTAGTTCCCACAGGCACAATGGCTAAGAACGGACATTGATGCCGGCTTTGTTATGTCCGTTGAATCGATGGTACAAGGAATGATAGATGCACTAACAGAAGCCATGAGTGATGCTGCAAAGCATGACAAAGGTAACGCCGCTGCTGGAACACGTGTTCGTAAAGCAATGCAAGCTGCAAAAGCTACAGCACAAGATGTACGTGCTAAAGTTCAAGCAGACAAGAACAACAAGTAAGTCTTTAACGACTTCTAGTTATTATGATCTGGCTCTGAATGGAGTTTAGTGTGAGCTAGGAACTCCATCAGAGCCACTCTCATAGGAGTTAAGGGTCTCCAACCTTCTTCCCTACCAGCATTTTTCATTGCTTCATGTAATGGCTCAAGATCTGGTCTTTTTCTTTCACCCTCAAACTGAATTGCAGCAGGACTTGGAATCTCAGATAGAGAATCAACAGTATGAGAATGTGTAATTGCATTAGTAAAGCGATTCCATAGGAGTTTGATTTCTGCAATAACTGGATCCGGCCCCCAAGCTCTTCTACCACACAAATCAACAACACCTTGAGCAAAGGCATCTGTGTCAGCCATTACTAGTAGAGAAATAGCATCAGTTGTATCTCTGATATGAACCCAATGTTTCGGTTGAATCTCAGGCGTGATATCATGAGTACCGGTCTTGATCCACTGGACCCATTCTTCAACATCCTCAGAGCCCCAACCTTGACTACCCTCAGGAATCAGTAAGTCATGAATCCTAATAATCAGACCCGCATCTTTAATTTCGGAAATACTACCACTACGGAAATCATCATTTTCGGCAATTATGGCGATATCGACTGATTTATCTCCAGCATATTTTCCAAGACCTATCGTTATGTCAGCTTCTTTGGAATCCGAAGTGAATAATGCGCCGGCTCTATCTAACCTATCTTTGAGAGCTAAAAAGAAATTATCTGACTCTCCAAGAAGATTAATCTTCTTTGACATGGTTGCACCCTCATAACTCGGGAATAGGGGTTAAAGTATCATACTGCCGCAATTGAATCTGCTTCTGCAAATGCAATCAAACAATCTCTGACTACTTCGATCACAAGATCAATCTCATCTGAAGTAATACCGAAATGAGGTGTAAAACGCAGTGCATTCTGACCACCATGAATTACTCCAAGGCCATGAACACGGCACCATTCTTCCACACAATCGAATCCAACTACTGGTAGCTTCTCCGGATCTAATTCTGCACATAACAACAGGCCTGAACCTTGAACTAAAGAGATGTCATTAGGGAACTCATCTCTCAACTTACCAAGTTTCTCTACAAATTCCTCTCCTCTATCGAGAATATTCGAACGCATTTCTGGAGTTACCTTACTTAGTACTTCAACTGCAGTTTCAAGTGCTCTTGGATTTGTAGTCATAGTGTTTCCATATATTCCAACAACATACAATTCTGCTGCTTTTTCAGATAATCCAAGCACTGAAAGAGGGTATTGGCCAGCATTAAGCGCTTTTGACCATGTTTCCAAGTCAGGTACCTCAGCAGTCTGGAATCCAGGATAATCTACAATAGAAAGACATCCTTTACCACGGAAACCCGCCTGTATAGAATCGACTAACAGCATGCTACCGTGTTCAGATGTTAATTTACGTGCCTCATCATAGAAGTCGCGACTTATGTCTTGACCAGGTGACCCTTCTCCTTGTACTGGCTCCATTGCTAATAGTTCTATGAAGAAACCTTCAGATTCTGCTCTGGCAAAAGCCGAACGTAGATCTTCAATATTATTTGGTTCTACAATTATGATACTTTCACGATCTCGGAAAGTTGCTAAATTGTTAATATAACCTTTCTTACAAGAGTCGGAAATTGTTGCAGGACGTTGGGTTCTTCCATGGAAAGCTTGTTTCAAAGCAATTTTCTTGATTGGTTTGCCTTCGTGTCTTCCACCAGGGCCTGTCATAACATTTGCATTAACATCGGCAATTCTCATTCCAATAGTAACTGATTCTGACCCACTATTCATACAAACGAACTTTGAGAATGGGCATTCGCCACGAGAATATCCAACTTCTTTGCGTAATGCTTCTGCTAATCTTTTCTGACTGAATGAAGCAGTCATAACATTAGCCATAACCCAATTTTTCGACATTGCTCCAATCACATCATCTGGTCCGTGTCCTCCGCCGAGCATTCCATATCCGCCATTGTCATGTAAAACAGCACCATGAGATGTTACTATCCATGGACCTCGTGCGGCAATTGCAACATATGGATTAACAGTTGCAGGAGCATAAAAATTAACATAATCAGATTGTAAATGCGTAATTAAGTCAGATTCATCCATCATCATATATTCAGACCCAAATTCTTCAAGATGTTGCCTATGAACTTCAGACGCTTCTGAAATAGCGCGAATTAGATTCTGATCTTTAGACGAAAAACGGGAAATTATTTCGTCTTTCAAACCCACTGTTTTTTTGTTACCAGTATTATTGCGGATTTCCGCCAGTTGAGCAAGTACATCTGACATGATACTCCGAACACCCGACCGCTCATCAATATATGCTGTATAAGGACTCAGAAATTGCGAAAATATACTATTTATTTTATTCTCAAATTTGGAAAAACTCAATTTCTGATAATCATACATAAAATTAAACTAACTTTAGTTTTTCAATTGGATTTTTCAATTATAATCAAAAAAACCAATTGAATTATCAGTCTTTACTAGCGGATAGTATAAGTGCTAATTACACGACTCACACATAGGAGAAACGCGACGGGATGCACCACTCCAAGAATTGAGGAAGAAAAATGAGCGAAGAAATAAGAATACAAGAGCTACTACAAAGAGACGTATATGTGGGAGAAACTTTGGTCGGAACGATCACTGGGGAAAGGTTTCATCCACGAGATGAATGTGTACAATCAGTAAGGATTCAAGTTACTGATGATGTTGCAGGAGAATATATGAGGAAACCTGCAGAATATGCACCACTATCGAAAGAATTAGTGCACAGTGTCAGACCTGATGGAAGTGTAAAACTAACCAAATCTATTAGAGAATTACAAAGAAGATGGAGAAACACAGTTAGAATTAACGAAAAATTGTACGCTCCAGATGAACTGTTAGATAGAGCAGTCCTAGATAATGATGGAATAGATATTGGCAACGTTATTGAAATGAAGAAAACAAAGAGGACTTTCAAGGGAGTTGTAGTAAAAACACACTATACAGTTAGAGATAGGTACAATTTACCTGAAACAATAACCATTCCTGTAGCCCAATTAGGAAGGACTACTGCAAGACTGGACGAGGTTATCTTGAGATGTTCAACAAAGCGTCTTGTGACGCTACCTACTTATCTGAAACTAAATCATCCAGACTACGAAGATGAATGATATAGTTTACACTGAAAGAAGAAATGGTGGGCATGACAGGATTTGAACCTGTGGCCTCCCCGTTATCAGCGGGGTGCTCCAGCCAAACTAAGCTACACGCCCTAAGGCAGAGTCGGCGAAATCAAGTCCTATTTTGAAGATGTCCCTTATCTAATCATGAGTTTCTTTCAACAATTAATTTGTTTCGTTTGCGGCAGAGTCATGAAGTACCTGCCCGTCGAGCGGCTCACACATGGTGGTCGTGAGTGGTTCTTCGGGCCGTGATGTAGCAGAAGCCTTGGCTCCACTTTTGGGCATGCAGTACATCGAACTAGTAACTAGAAGATTCCCAGATAGTGAAGGATATGTTCGGATTCCAGAAGATGCAATTGATTCAATTCGTGCTGAACCAGTAGTTTTAGTCTCAAATACATATCCAGACTCAGGTATTCTTCAAACAATTCTTCTTCTGGAGGCTATAGGTGATGTTAGGAAAGGAGATCTGAAAAATCTCAAAGGAGTTGAGCCACAGAGTATGCCAGATGTTGGTGCAGGAGTATACTTAGCGATACCTTACTATGGATATTCAAGACAGGATAAGAGATTCTCAAAGGGTGAAGTTATTTCTGCTAAAGTGATTGCAGATTTGTTTGCAAGAAGCTGTGACGGAATGGCAATCCTTGACTTACACGCACCAGCAGTTCTCGAAGATATGGATTTTCCAGTGAAGTTCGTTAGTGCAATGCCAGAAGTAGCAGATAGGCTGGCTAACGTTGTAAAACCTGATTTCATTCTGAGTCCGGACAAGGGTGCAATTAGCAGAGCAACTGAGGTTGCGAATCTAATTGGATGTGAATTTAGTTATCTTGAGAAAACTAGAATTGATGCACATACTATAGAACATACTCCGAAAGATCTGGATGTTAGTGGTAAAATCGTGGCTATTGTCGACGACATGATTAGTACCGGCGGCACAATTTGTAGAGCTAGCGATGCTTTGCGTCGACAAGGGGCGAAAGAAGTACATGCAGCATGCACACATGGACTGTTCACTGGAGGTGCAATTTCTCGTCTAGCAAATCACGTAGATGGGGTACACAGTACCGATTCATTACCAAATCCAAGGGCAGTTGTTAGCTCAGCACCAGCATTAGCTAGGGGCATAAAAGAACTATTACAGTGAATTGTTGACTATCCAAATTTGACTAATTTTCAATAATCATCTGTGTCTTAATTATCCGTTCCGTTTATATCACCCACGTCCTGCGCCGGCTTACCCAAACATGAGGAGTAGTTCCAATGAGTGTACATATAGCATTTGAAACCCCACAAGACGTACAAGAGCAAGTCTATGAGATGGTTAAATCTCTAGGTAAAGATGGTAAAGGCCGCCTAAAGAAAGGCGCTAACGAAGTTACCAAAGCTGCAGAGCGTGGTACTGCTCAGATGATAGTAATGGCTGAGAACGTTAACCCTGGAGAACTTCTAGCACATATTCCTATGATATGCAAGGAGAAGTCAATACCTTTCATTTACGTAAACGATCAAGCATACCTAGCAGAAGCTGCTGGAATGACAACTGGTACTCGTACTGCAGCAATTGCAGTTATGTCAGTTGAAAAAGATGCAATGGATCGATTCAAGGAAGTCAAGTCTCACTACGAGACAATGACTGCTTGAGTTTTCTAAAATATAACTGGAGGAAAAAGATATGGCAGTAGAATCATGGCCAGCAGAGGTCGTTGAAATTGTCGGCCGAACCGGTATGACTGGTGAAGCAACCCAAGTTAAGGTTAGAGTTGATGACTCAAACAACCCACGTGACATTGGACGTATTATTTCTCGTAACGTAGTAGGACCTGTTCGTGTTGGAGATATTTTGATGCTCAAAGATACAGGTCGTGAAGCACGACGTTTAGGACGCTGAGGTGAATAAGTATGCCAGAACGTAGAATATGCAGTTTCTCACATGAAGAGATTGAACCTGGAACAGGCATTATGTTTGTCAAGAGAGATGGTTCAGTACTTTGGTTCAAGGACAGTAAAGCTCGAAAGAACATGCTGAAGCTTGGCCGTAACCCACGTAGAATGAAGTGGACTCGCCGATATGTTAAGGGCGGAATAAACTAATTCTTTTCCGATCGATTTTATGGAAAAAGAAGAAAATAATATTGGCAACAGTGGAAACTTTAGGGAAATAATGACTCTCTTAAAGAAGGCGTTAACAATGTATGTCTACGAAGGACAAGAGAAAATGAGAGAAGAAGAAGAGTATAAGATGTATAGAGAACAATACCCTTTCGACGAATACTACCACTTCAAAGAATGTTTTAAACACAAGTGGGAATGATTCATTTCTTGATAAATGAACTTACTCGTTCATAACTCACACTAATTCCTAAATCATGCCTTATGTGAAAAACCGTTTTTGATAT
>Ga0208410_1001818_pt1 | contig 10603 bp, 9 predicted proteins | sample ETN02SmetaG_3_FD_185787 | JGI IMG/M metagenome (GOLD analysis project Ga0208410, IMG submission 185787) | Marine microbial and viral communities from oxygen minimum zone, Eastern Pacific Ocean - ETNP2014F10-02SV257 (SPAdes) (version 2) | ecosystem: Environmental > Aquatic > Marine > Oceanic ... | reverse complement strand
ACATTGTATAAAAGAAAAAAACAAAATATATCTAGATCTTAATAAAGAAATTAAAGAATTTTGTAATTCAAATCAAATAAAAGTTGAGGTAACAGATGTATGTACAATAGAAAATAAAAAATATAATTCCTATAGAAGAGATAAAACTAAAAATAGGCAATCGAGCATAATATGGATATAAAAGCTTTAGAAGAAATAAGTAATCTAGCAGAAAAGTACAGTGCTCAACTTCTTCCTGTAATAAAAGATAAAAAATTTGAAGATATTAAAAAATTGTATGATTTAGGTTATAGAGAATTTGGAGAAAATAGATTAGAACAATTATTAGATCACAAAATTAAATTAAAAGAAGGCAAGTTTCATTTTATTGCTCCATTGCAATCGAGAAAAATTACAGAAATTATGGATAATTGTATTTCAATTCATACACTTTCAAGAAATAAAGAAGCAAAAGCGATAAACAAAATTTATACAAATCACAGAATATTTGTACAAATAAATATAGATAATGACCCAAATAAAAGCGGATTGAGGGTTAATGAGGTTGATGAATTTTTTACTTACTTTGAAGAACTTAGTTATTTTCCTGTTGGTATTATGTGTATACCAAGTTTAGAAAAGGATCCTAAAATTGCTTTTTCTAATATGCATAAAATAAATGAAAAAATTAAAAATAATTATAAAAACTATACGGGAGGTCTTTCAATGGGTATGTCCGATGATTATAAAATCGCATTAGATTATGGTGCTACAATAATTCGTATAGGTAGTAAAATTTTTAAATAATGTTAGAAAAATTTCTTATTTCAATTGGATTAAAGCAGCCAACGCAAGTTGAAACTCAACCTATTGATGAAGCAACTTCTACAGTAAGACCATCATCAGAGAATAGATTTGCAAACGAAGAATATGCAGGAGATTTAAGAATTCACGAACCAAAAGATGAAGTTGAAATTAAAGTATTAAAGACTTTTTCTGAAATACATAGTCTTGGTGATGCAATAAAAGACGAATTTATAGTTGCTATGGATATTAGAGATATAGAAGACCAAACAGAAAGAAGAAGGATTTTAGATTTTGTTATGGGGATGGCTTTTATTAGTAATGCGAAATTAAGATCAATTAATAAAGATGGTGTTTTCTTGATACTACCTTCTAACTCGTCACTTCCTTCAGAGGAAAGAGAGAGGCTTCAAGAATTAGGTCTCTATAAAATTAATGTGTAGTTTACTTGCTTTAACTTATAAATTATTTAGCTATTCTTTATTTTTATGGATCATTCTATCTTGGATACAGGTTCCTCAGGAGCATCCTATTGGTCAAATTAAAAATATTTTAGATCAATTTTATAATCGTATTTTAGCCCCCATAAGATCTGCTATACCTACGGTAAGAATAGGTATGGCAGGTTTAGACTTATCTCCCATAGTCCTTATTTTGGGTATTAATTTTATTTACCCAAGAGTTATGAATTTTATTTGTTAGATTTGCTTAATTTCAGCATCTACAAAATAATCGAGGATTTTATTAGAAGCTTTAGAGTTAGTAATATTAAATTCAGTGCTCAAGGTTTCATTTAATATATATTCTTTAAATTTCTCGATAGAAGAGGTAACTAATTTTTCTTCTGTTTTGATATTAAGTGATATCCTATCTGTTATATCAAACCCCATATCTTTTCTTTGTTTTTGGATCATAGATACAAGTTCTCTCGAAATTCTTTCAAGGACTAATTCCTCATCTAATTTAGTATCAAGAAAAATAGAGAAATCATCTATTATTTCTTGATTTACATTTTGTTCATTTTTTTGAAGCCTTACATCGATATCAGCAATGCTTATTTTCTTACTTTCAAATTCTATATATTTATTTTTAATTAAAATTTCAATATCGTTCTGATCTAAAGATGACAAATATTTTGCAAATTTGTTTATTTTTTCGCCTAACTTAGGACCTAATGTTGGATAATTAGGCTTACATTCATATCTTACCCAATTTGCAAAATCACTATCAAACTCCAATTCTTTAATGTTTAATTCATTAAGAATGATGTCTTTAATATTATTTATTTGGTCTGTTTTTTTAGAATCTTTTGTAATTATTATTAAATTTCTTAAAGGTTGCTTATTAGGTAGTTCAACATTAAGTCTGATGTTTCTAACAGCTTTAATCACACTTTTGGCTAACTCCATTTCTTCTTCAAGTTTTCTATTAATTAATTTTTGATTAGATTCTGGATAATCTTCAAAATGGATACTGTTATTAGTAATGTTTGTTAATCCTTGATATATTTCTTCACATATAAAAGGTAGTACAGGAGCCATAGTCTTAGAAAATTCAAGCAATACTTCGTGTAACGTTTTAAACGCATTAATTTTATCAGTATCATCTTTACCTTTTTCTTTCCAGAACCTTTTTCTATTTGATCGTACATACCAATTTGTTAATTCATCTATAAAATTCATAAGTGGAGGTATTACCTCATAAAGATAGTAATTTTCCATCTTTTCATTGACTGTTTTAATAAGAGATTGAAGAGATGAAATAATCCATTGATCCATCAAGGGCCTTTCATTTACTGGTGATGCTGAATTTAGCTCCTCTAATGTGATTTCATCAGCATTTGCATAGTTGGAGAAGAAAGAGTAACTATTCCACAAAGGAAGAATTACATTTCTTGTTACAAGTTTTACACCTTCTTCTGAAAATTTTAAAGGCTCGCCTCTAACCACAGGTGAATTTATTAAGTAAGCTCTTAAACTGTCACCTCCATAGGTATTTAATAATTCCTCAGGATCAGGATAGTTTTTCAAGCTCTTACTCATCTTCCTACCATCTTCAGCAAGAATCATGCCAGTAGTTATACAGTTTTTAAAAGCTACAGAATCAAATAAAGCAACAGAAAGAACAGTTAGGGTATAAAACCAACCTCGTGTTTGATCTAATCCCTCAGCTATGAAATCAGCAGGGAATCCTTCCATAAAAAGGTCTTTGTTCTCGAATGGATAATGTTGCTGTCCATATGGCATTGAGCCTGACTCGAACCAACAGTCTAAAACTTCAGGGGTTCGTTTGTATGTCTTGCCGTTAACTTTTATCTCAACATCATCAAGAAAATGTTTATGTAAGTCAGTAATTTTCTCTCCACTTAATGTTTCAAGCTCTTCTATAGATCCTAAACATAATAAATCTTCAGGGTCATCAATATTTATCCATACTGGTATACAGCTTCCCCAGTACCTATTTCGACTTATTGCCCAATCTCTTGCATTTGCTAACCAGTTCGAAAAGCGCTTTTCTCCAATAAATCCAGGAACCCAATGCGTTTCATTATTAAGCTGAACCATTCTTTCTTTAATTTTTTCTACACTTACAAACCATGTAGGTATTGCTTTATAAATCAATGGTTCACCTGTTCTCCAGCAAAATGGGTAAGAATGAGTTTCTGTTGTTTGGCTAAATAATAATTTTCTTTCTTCTAGTTGTTCAATTATTTTTTTATCTGCATCTTTAACATATTTATTTTCTAAACCCTTCACGCTAGAATCAAATTTTCCAGAAAGAGTTACAGGATCAACTATTACATCTATCCCACCTGTCTTTAGTGCATAAAAATCACTTTCACCATAAGCTGGAGCCTGAGACACTAATCCAGAACCAGAATCTGTATTTGTGTCATCGCTATGAATAATTCTGAAAGCTCCATTTAAATACTCATTTTCAAATTCATCATATGCTGGAATATAATCACCTCCAACTAAGTCCGAACCTATTGATTCATCAATTATTTCATAATTATGATCACTTAATTCAAGTAATCTTTCAGTAGCTATCCAGTATATTTTTTTGTCTAACAGGATTCTTGAGTACTTTATTTTATTTCCAACAGCAATTGCAAGATTTCCAGGAATACACCATGGAGTAGTTGTCCAAACAAGGAATTCATCGTCTTTTTGAATTTTATTATGATTTGATCTTGCTTTTAAAGTGAAAAAAATTGATGGATCTTCAACATCTCTATAGTCCATATTTGCTTCAAAATTTGAAAGTGGGGTAGCTGCAGCCCATGAATAAGGTAAGACTTTATAATCTTTATAAATTAAATCATTTTCCCAAAGTTCTTTAAAAACCCACCAAACACTTTCCATAAAATCAAGATCCATAGTCTTATAGTCATTTTCAAAGTCAACCCATCTACCAATTTTTCTTGTTACTCTTTCCCAGTTTTCAGTGTTTGTTTGGACTTGAGATCTACAAGCCTCATTAAATTTGGCAATTCCGTATTCGTCTATTTGCTGTGGGTCTTCAAGGCCTAGTTCTTTTTGTACTTCCATCTCAATAGGCAACCCATGTACGTCCCAACCAAACCTTCTTTCAACATAGAAACCTCTCATAGTCCAATATCTTGGAACTATATCCTTAATTACACCCGCTAATAAGTTTCCATAATGAGGACTTCCTGTCGGAAAAGGAGGGCCATCATAGAATCTAAATATTTTTGCGTTTTTTCTATTCTCTGTAGAATTATGGAAAGCATTAATTTCATCCCAGTATTTAGCTGTTTTAGCTTCATTTTTTGCTAAATCGATATTATTATCTACTCTTTTGAACATATCTTTAAGATTTTAAATACTTTATAAAGAAAAACACTGTATTAATTAACAATTAAATTATTTTTATAATTTATTTGTTTTAGTAAGAAATTTAGTAATATACATTAATTAATAAATAAAGTAAAAATGACAAGAAAATTAGCACAAACAACAATAACTAAATTCAAAAAGAGACTTTTAGAGGAACAAAAGCAATTGAGTGATCTTCTTGAAAGGCACCAAGAAGAGAGAGAAAGAATTAGACTCTCTGAGGCTTCAGCAGAAAGAAGTCCCGATCCAACTTCAGCAGATGGTGGCTCTATGGCTTTTGAGCTAGAAAAAGAATTAACTTTAGATGAAAATACAAAACATTTATTAAATCAAATTGACCATGCTTTAGTTTTAATTAAAAAGAAAAAGTATGGAATTTGTGAGAGTTGTGGAGATCCAATACCTGTTGCCAGGTTAGAGGCATTGCCTTATTCAACAAACTGCAAAGATTGTGCAGCGCTACTTGACTCTTAAGAAACTTTACAAGCCTTTAGTAATTTCAATATTTCTAGCTCTTATTGATAATTATATTAAATTCTTTGTTCGATTAAACAATATTCAAGAAACTGTAATTATTGAAAATTTTCTTACAATTGATTTAACCTACAATACAGGTATTGCTTTCGGTCTTTTAAGTGACAAAACAAACATAACATTTTTTGTTTCTTTAGTAGTCCTCGTATGGTTAATTACACAATTCAATAATGTAGATAACAATTCTATGGAGTTTTATTCTCTTGTTTTAATTCTTGGTGGAGCTATAGGGAACTTAGGGGAGAGAGCTTATAATATAATTACTTTAAATGATGGTAAAGTTACAGATTTCATTGAACTTTTATTTATACCCAGTTTTAATTTTGCAGATTCATACATAACAATTGGCATATGTTTTTTGATTATTTCGGAGTTGAAAAATAAATAATATTGAAATTAAATTTCAGAATCAAAACTTTATAGTTTTTAATAAGCCGAATGGTTTATTAACACACCCAAATAGCAAATCCCAAGAGGAAACTTTAAGGGATTATTTAATTAAAATTAAACCAAAATTATCAGACTGGGGAGAAGATTTTAGAGAAGGAATAGTGCATAGGTTAGATAGGGTAACTTCAGGATTAATAGTATGTGCTTTAGATGAAGAAACTTTTATTTCATTGAAAAAACAATTTAAAGATAGAAAAGTAAATAAAAAATATTTAGCAATAATTGAAGGTCATCTTGCATCTGAAACTGGAAAAATAGAGTTACCTTTGAAGAGGTCTGAATCAAATAGGTCTAAAAGAGCTGTTGTTAAGAATGGAAAACTTTCAATTTCAGAATATGAAGTTATTAGGACAACAAGTAAACATTCACTTGTCTTAATTAATTTAGTTACTGGACGTAACCATCAAGTTAGAGTTCAAATGGAATATTTAAAAACACCTGTAGTTAATGACACATTATATGGAGCTAAGCCTAATAAATTAATTACATCTGCTGAAATTTGTTTACATTCCCACATCTTAAATTTCAATTTATTTGATGAAGAATTTACTTTCGAATCATCTCCACCAGATTTTTTTAATAAAGTTCTGGAAGTGTAAATTTATTAAAAAACATTTACAATATATCTATGAGTAAATCGTTCGTACATTTACATGCACATACTGAGTATTCAATGCTTGATGGTGCAGCAAAAATTGATACATATCTTAATAAAGTTAAAGAGTTGGAACAGCCAGGGGCAGCTATTACTGATCATGGAAATCTATACGGAGCATTAGAGTTTTACCATTCAGCAATAAAGAAAAAATTGATACCAATTATTGGATATGAGGCCTATGTAATTAACGACTCAAGACTTGAAAGGCCTGATCGAGAAAAAAATAAGAGATATCATTTAACACTTTTGGCTGAAAATACTACTGGCTATTGGAATTTAGTAAATATGGCAAGTAGAGCATTTACAGAAGGGTATTACTACAAGCCAAGAGTTGATTATGAACTGCTAAAAGAACACAGTGAAGGAATAATTGCTTTGTCAGGTTGTCTTGGTGGTGAAATTGCTCAATTTCTAGCACCAGATGGTTCAATAGAAGAAGGCAATAAAGAAGGGGAAAGGAGTTACACTAAAGCTCTCGAAAAAGCTAAATTTTATCAGTCAATATTTGGAAAGGAAAACTTTTATATTGAACTACATAATCATGGGATAGAACAACAGAAAATAATTTTACCTGATCTTTTAAAAATCTCAGAAGAGATAGATGCTCCTTTAGTAGCTACTAATGATTCGCATTATGTTAATAAAGACGATAGCTCAGCTCATGATGCATTGCTTTGTGTCCAAACAAATGCAACTTTGAATGACGAAACAAGGTTTAAATTTGATGGATCTGGATATCATGTTAAATCTTCAGAAGAAATGAGAAAAATATTTCCTGATAGTAAATTTCCAAAAGCTTGTGATAATACTCTTGAAATTACAGAACGTATTGAATATAGTTTTAATTCCCCAAAATACTATCTTCCTGCTTTTCCTTTACCTGATGAAAATATAACTGTGGAGGAATATTTAAATGAAAAAGTATATGATGGCGCAAACGCAGTCTATCCTGACTTAACAAACGAAATTAAGCAACGTATAGATTACGAATTAGAAGTTATAAATTCAATGGGTTTTGCATCTTACTTTTTAATAGTTGGTGATCTTATGCACTATGCAAAAGAAAATGGAATAAGGACAGGAGCTGGAAGAGGTTCAGCTGCCGGATCAATCGTTGCTTACTGTCTAGGTATAACCGGCATAGAGCCCTTAAAGTACGGACTACTATTTGAGCGATTTTTAAATACTGGTAGAAAAGAACTACCAGATATAGATATGGACTTTGATGAAAGATATAGAACTGATGTGATTGATTATGTAATAAATAAATATGGTGAAGACAAAGTTGCTCATATTATTACATTTGCAACTATCAAAGCAAAACAAGCAATTAGAGATTCAGCAAGAGTTTTAGGTTTACCATTCTCTTCAGGAGACAAGGTAGCAAAGATGATGCCTCCTATGATACTTGGTAATACAGCGACAATTTCAGAGTGCTTGAAGCTAGATGAGGATAACAAGAGTGGCTACAGTAAAGAATTTTATTCAGCATCTTCAGAACTAAGGGAACAATATAAAAAAGATGATGAAGTTAAGCAGATAATAAATATAGCACTTGGATTAGAGGGGCTAAGGAGACAAGATGGTATACATGCAGCAGCAGTTGTTATTTCACCAGACACTATAACTAAATATTTACCAGTTCAGCAAAAAGGCAAAGATGCTGAATTAGTTACACAATTTGAAATGCATACAGTTGAACAACTAGGTCTGTTAAAAATGGATTTTTTAGGGTTAAGGAATCTATCAATTATAGATAGAACTATAAAATTGATTGCTAATGAAAAAATAGACATAGACAATATTCCTTTAGATGACAGTAAAACCTACGAACTGCTTGCCGAGGGAAAAATGACTGGTGTATTCCAATTAGAAAGTAGAGTTGCTCAATCAACTTCTAGAAGTCTAAAAACTAAAACTTTTGAAGACATTGTTGCCTTAGTTGCCTTAATTAGACCAGGACCTCTTGGCGCAGGTATGCATAATGAATTTACAGATAGAGCTACAGGTAGAAAAGATATTGAATATTTACATAAAGACCTTGAAGAAATATTATCAGAAACTTATGGGGTAATTTTATATCAAGAACAGGTCATGCAGATTGCTCAGAAAATTTCAGGTTTCGAGCTAAATGAAGCTGACGAGTTAAGAAAAGCTATGGGTAAAAAGATTCCAAAAGTAATGGAAAAACAGAGAGATAAATTTAAAGATGGTGCTATTAAGAATGGCTATTCGGAACAATTTGCTATTGAGCTTTTTGATCAGATATCTTATTTTGCTGGTTATGGTTTTAATAAAAGTCATTCTGTTCCTTATGCTCTTCTTGCATACCAAACAGCTTATTTAAAGGCTAATTATCCAGCTGAATATTTAGCAGCTTGCTTAACAGCAGTTAAAAGAGATAAGGATAGAACTGCAATATTCCTTTCTGAAGCTAGAGATTTAGGTGTTAAGGTTTCAACACCAGATATTAATGAAAGCTTAGAAGACTTTTCAGTCAGTGATAATGAAATAATCTTTGGTATTTCAGCTATAAGAAACGTAGGTGATATAACAGCTGAAAAAATAATCAATGAAAGAGAAAATGGAAAATTTGAATCTATAGAGGAATTTCTATCACGTATTGATTCAAGATCTCTTAATAAAAGAGGCATAGAAGCTATGGTTCAAGGAGGTGCTTTTGATAAGTTTGGATATCCACGAAGAGGAGTTTTTGAGTCAATAGTTAACTTAATAGAAGATGCAAAAGATATTAAAAAAAATGGTCAGAGCTCGCAGACCTCTCTTTTTGAAGTAGAGGATGGTGAAAATAAAACAGAAATACCAAACATAGAGTGGGATAAAAAGGAATTATTAGATAGGGAAAGAGAAATGTTAGGTTTTTTTGTAAGCGAGGACCCACTACAAGGATATGGAGAAGTGCTTAGATCAGATTCTTCTCATTCAATCGTTGAGCTTCTAGATTATTCGGATGATGAGGAAGTAAATGTTGTAATTGCTGGATTAGTTTCAAATGTTCAAAAAAGAGTATCTAGAAGAGGTAATCCATGGATTCAGTTAGACCTTCAAGAAATTACAGGTTCAGTGGGAGTTTTGTTGTTTAACAAATTAGTAGATAAATATAATTCCACTTTAGATGGGGAAGCTTATATAAAAGTAACAGGTACATATGTAGGAGGTTCCGAAAATATTATAAGAGCTAGAGATATAGAGATCGTAGAACCTTCGAAAATGATAATAGATCAAGATTCTAGCCCGTTAAGAATATCTGTATCAGAAGAAATACTTGATAAAAATAATTTAATGTTGCTAAAGGAATTATTCCAAAGACATCCTGGTACCTCAAAAGTTGAGTTAGAAGTTAGTTCCTCAGAAGGTTCTAAGTTATTAGAACTAAAATCAATAAAAATTAAAAAAACTACAGAATTACGTAATGAAATAAATACTTTACTTTCAAACTAATTAAGATTTGATTATGACATTTAATATAACTGATTTTCAAGATCGATTTAAAAAAAGAGCAGAAGCTGTAAAAAATAGATCTGTCCCACCAGTTGGAGGAGATGAAAGATTAGCGTTCATAAAGCAAGCTGAAGAAGATTATCAAGATTATATGATTATTTCTGAATCAGAATTTGAAATTATTGATGGTTATTTAGTTTTTAAATATAAGTTAGATTCTTAACTTAAATTTTCTCCCATTGGAAAAATTTTATTTATAACTTCAGCACAAGCGTTAGCTATTTCCATATGTTCTTTTTGTGTTCCGTTTGCAGCTCGAAGTTGAATATAATGTATCCAACTTCTTAAGGTACCATTCATATACAATCTACTAACTGTATTTCCTTCTGGCAGGACAGACCTTGCTTGTTCTTTTGCAATTCCTGACTCTATTGCCCAATTATATGCTTTTGTGGCTGTTTCAATAACTTCATTTTGTTTAGTTACCCATTCGTCTGCAATCACAGAATTATCAGTTTCAATTGAATTTTGTCTGTTTTTAGGATCTTGCATTCTTGCTTCTCTTGTTACAAATTCTAAATCTTTTACTGGGTTTGCATATCTTTGACTGAATTCTTGAAAACTAAAAGATCTATGTCTTAACATTTGCCTCGCTATGTCTCTTGTTGTTTCTATTTCTAAACAGGCACTTACCATTTCCAAAGGAGACCAGTGTGCATTTTTTATTAAATAACTTATTAGTTTTTCACTTGTTTCAGTGTTTAATTGATTAGATGGATTTGAAACGCGGGCACAAAATGCAACTAATTCTTGTGCATCCTCAATACCTTCACTATTTACGTCTTCAGTTGGTTTC
>Ga0208410_1001814_pt1 | contig 10609 bp, 9 predicted proteins | sample ETN02SmetaG_3_FD_185787 | JGI IMG/M metagenome (GOLD analysis project Ga0208410, IMG submission 185787) | Marine microbial and viral communities from oxygen minimum zone, Eastern Pacific Ocean - ETNP2014F10-02SV257 (SPAdes) (version 2) | ecosystem: Environmental > Aquatic > Marine > Oceanic ... | reverse complement strand
TGTATCTAGAAAAGCATTTGATATTGAAGGATTGGGTGAAAAAATCATCGATCAATTACTGAACTCAAATATGATCTCAAATACATCCGATCTATATAGTTTAGATACCGAAACTCTAATGAATCTTGAAAGAATGGGGAGAAAATCCTCTGAGAACCTAATCTCATCAATTGATGGTTCTAAAAATATTTCTTTTGCTCGATTTATATATGCCCAAGGCATCAAGGATGTAGGAATTGCAACCTCGAATTCACTGGCAGAGAATTTTGCAACTTTGAATGATCTTATAAATACAGATACTGATCAACTAACCAATATTCAAGACATTGGTCCTGTTGTTGCAGAGAGCATCTTATTGTTCCTTGAAAATCAAATGAATCTTGAAAACATAGACCTGCTCATTAAGGCAGGTATTAAAATTGAGTATCAGAGAAAGAAAAATAGTTTGATTCTCGAAAATAAAACCTTTGTATTTACAGGCTCTCTAGCATCTATGACTCGATCTGATGCTCAGCAAATGATAGAGGACAATGGAGGCAAGGTCACTTCATCTGTCTCTCAAAATACAACTTATTTGGTAGCGGGTAAAAACCCTGGTTCAAAAATTAAAAAAGCATCAAACTTAGGTGTTAACATCATCAATGAAGAAGAATTGATAAATTTAATCAATGATGGCTAAAAACATAGAAAAACCCATTCAGGCTGAGATGCCCTTTGCGATAGTTCAAGGCGAGCAACTGACTGAACTTCCTAAGGACCTATATATCCCTCCCGTTGCGTTACAGGTTTTTTTAGATGCCTTCGAAGGTCCTCTTGATCTTCTCTTATATTTAATAAGAAAACAGAATCTTGATGTTCTTGATATCCCAATTGCAGAAATAACAGAACAATACGTTGATTATATTAATCTAATGAAGGACCTTAAACTGAGTTTAGCAGGAGAATATTTGCTCATGGCAGCCATGCTTGCCGAAATTAAATCTAAGATGCTGCTACCAATCTTTGAAGAAATTGAAGAAGAGGAAGACCCAAGAGCCGAGTTAGTAAGAAGACTATTGGAATACGAGAGATATCGAACAGTTTCAGAAGAAATAGATCAGTTAAATAGAGTTGAGAGAGATATATATATCTCAGCCGCTGAAACTGGTAATTATCAAGAGCCTGACATACTGCCAGATATAGAATTGCCAGATTTGGTCCTTGCCTTTCAAGAAGTTCTAAAGAAAGCTGAAATGTTTTCAACACTGCATTTCACGAAAGAACCGTTATCGGTTAAAGAAAGAATGTCGGAGATATTGGATAAAATTACTGGCAACGACTTTGTTAAGTTTGAAGACCTATTCGACCTTGGTGAGCAGAGAATTGGGCTCGTAGTCACTTTCCTTGCGATCCTTGAGTTAATGAAAGAACTGCTGATAGAAGTTGTTCAAGCACAAGATTTTGGAATCATTCATGTAAAATTACTAGTTGATAAGGAAACCCATGATTAAAGTTAAGAATATTGTTGAGGCCCTGTTGCTATCTTCAGGAGAGCCAATTTCTGCAGACAAACTGCATAAAATTATCAATTCTAAAACATCGTGCACAAAAGCAGATGTCTTAGAATCAATCGATGAATTGAAGGACGATTATGAGACAAAAGAAATCGAAATATACAAAGTTGCGAGCGGATTCAGAATTCAAGCTAAATCATCGGTCAATGATTTTTTGAATATTATCTACGCTGAAAAAACACCAAGATACTCAAGAGCTCTAATGGAAACTTTGTCGATCATAGTCTACAAACAACCGGTCACAAGAGGCGATATTGAAGCCATTAGAGGCGTATCTGTCAGCAGCAGCATTATGCGAACATTGACCGATCGAAATTGGATTAAAATTGTTGGATACAGAGACGTTCCTGGTAAACCAGCAATGTTCTCGACAACGAACGAATTCCTAGATTACTTCGGCTTAGAAAAGCTGAGTGAATTGCCTGATCTGCCGGACATCAAAGAGCCACAAAATTTTAACTTAGACTTGGAGCCGGAATCCTTAGATGAGTCGACATCGCTCTCATCTGATCAGTTGAATTGAAGCCTTATTGACAGTCGATGCTTTGACCAGTGATCGAAATACTATCATCAGACATTAACCATATATACTTTTCCATCAAGTCCTCAGGAGCTTTAGGTGTGCTTTCATCTTCATATGGGTAGGCTTGTTTCCTCATTCTTGTCTTTGTGGCACCGGGATTAATACAATTGAATCGTATTGAAGGATCGGCTTCATGTTCAGAACTTAAAATTTGCGACAGAGACTCAATACCAAATTTTGAAACCGAATAAGCTCCCCAGAATGCTTTTCCTATCTTGCCAACACCGCTCGATGTAAAAATAACGGATGCACCATTGGATTCGTATAATGCTGGAAGCAGAGCTTTGGTTAAAAGAAATTGTGTTGTCAAATTCACATGAATAGTGCGTACCCATATTTCCGAGTCATAGTGAGCAATCGGAGATCGATCGCCCAAGATACCTGCATTAAGGAGTAAACCATCCAGCTTTCCAAACTCATTCATCATATTTTCAGAAACCATCTGATAATCATTTTCATCAGCTGTTTCAAAATCCATGAGTGATATCATTGGCTCATGACATTTGCGGCTCTCAATCTCATCATAGACCTTCTCTAGCGAATTCAGATTTCTGCCAAGCAATATAAGACGTGCTCCTTGCATTGCATAGGCAATTGCCGCGGCCCTACCAATGCCTGTATTTGCTCCCGTGACCAGTATAATTTTGTTATCAAGTTTATTATTTGACAATTTCATTCACCTTTAATAAATCATCTATTATGTAATCAGATTCCCATGATGAAGGGCTATCATTGACATCTCTATAACCATAAGAACAAGCAATGGATCTGAAATCTGCTGCCTTAGCAGCTAAAATATCTTTCATCGCATCTCCAACATAATAAATATTTTTATTTTCATAAGTACAGGGGATTTTCTCTAGAGCCTTAATGAGAGGTTCTGGATCAGGTTTTCTATTCTCAACTTCATCGCCGCAAACCAATGTTTTCATTCGTTCTAAAAGATTATATTGCTTCAATAATGGAATTGTGAAACGACTGGACTTATTGGTAACCACCCCGTAATCAATGTGTCTACTATCCAATTTATCCAATAGCTTGATTACATTTTCAAAGAGTCTACTGTTCTTGCCCAAAACTGTTTCATATATTTCAAGATAACGCTCGTATCTTAAATCTTCAATCTTTCGGTTGTCTGTAAAGGCGATAGAAAAAATACCCAATACACCGTTTGATACCTGTGATCTTACATCTTCATAAGCTACATTGGGCATTTGTTCTTCTTCAAGTAATATTCCGAGCGATTGATGCATATCTGGCGCTGTATCGATTAATGTTCCATCAAGGTCAAAAAGGACAATTTTTTTTTCTGACATATTATGTTTTTTTGAAATGCATCATATAGTTGACATCGACATCATCTGAAATAGAAAACTCACTTGTGATCGGATTGTATGTAACGCCAACCAATCCAATGAACTCAAGACTGGCTGATCGACCCCATTTTTCCAATTCAGATGGTTTAATAAAGCAATCAAACTCATGGGTTCCCTTGGGTAAAAGATTCAATATGTACTCAGCTCCGACAATGGCCATAATGTAAGATTTTATGTTTCTGTTGATAGTAGCAAAGAACAGATCCCCTCCATCAGCCACAACATTCGAGCATGCTCTTACAGTGTCTAATGGTGATGGGACGTGCTCTAACATTTCCATGCAAGTTAGTACTTCGAATTTCTTACTATGTTTCAAGGAGAAATCCTCAATGGTACTCTGGGTGTATTGGATATTTTCAATGCCTGACTCGTTTTTATGTATGTTTGCTACAGCCAATCCTTTTTCAGCTAAGTCTATCCCTTGAACATTAGATGCAACTGAAGCCAATGATTCGGTCAATATTCCACCCCCACAGCCAACATCAATGGCATTTTTGCCCAACAAATTGCTGTTTGAGCGAATGTAATCAAATCGAAGAGGGTTGAGCTTATGAAGAGGCGCAAAGCTGCCATATGGATTCCACCATTCTTTGGCTAGATCATTAAACTTTTTTACCTCTTCTGGGTTGATATTCTCTGTTTGATCCATCGACAATAAATCCTTATTTAATAGGCTTTTTAAACATAAAAACCATTAATGATGTGCTAAAATTATACATTGATATCGACACATATACCTCTGTATTGATGAACAGCAAAATAATATTCGTAATTAATAAGATTTTAGTGCCATGACAGATAAAATTTCTCAGATCAATTTAGAAGATGAAATGAAAAAATCCTATTTGGATTATGCAATGAGCGTCATTATTGGTAGAGCATTGCCTGATGTCAGAGATGGATTAAAGCCAGTACATAGAAGAGTACTCTATGCAATGAAGGTACTTGGCAATGACCATACAAAACCGTATAAGAAATCTGCAAGAATTGTTGGTGATGTAATTGGTAAGTATCACCCTCATGGTGACAGTGCGGTTTATGAAACAATTGTTAGGATGGCTCAAGATTTCTCACTGCGCTATACACTTGTTGAGGGACAAGGAAACTTTGGTTCCATTGATGGTGACCGTGCAGCTGCAATGCGTTATACAGAAGTCAGAATGGAAAAGATAACTCAGGAACTTCTTGCAGACTTAGATAAAGACACTGTTGAATTCATTCCTAATTATGATGAATCCGAACAAGAACCTGCGGTTTTACCAACAAGACTTCCGAATTTATTAATAAATGGATCGGCAGGAATTGCAGTCGGTATGGCTACCAACATTCCGCCACACAATTTAAAAGAAGTCATAGATGGATGCCTGCTTGTCTTAGACAATGATCAAGCCACTATTGATGATCTTATTGAACTAATACCAGCACCAGATTTTCCAACAGCAGCAACCATTCATGGGATTGATGGAATCAAGCAAGCTTATGAGACTGGAAGAGGACGAGTTCATGTAAGAGCAAAAACATCCATTGAAGAAAATGGTGATCGTGAAACTATCATTGTTTCCGAGCTTCCATATCAAGTAAACAAAGCAAGATTAATCGAAAAAATCGCAGAGCTTGTTAGGGATAAAAAAATCGAAGGCATATCTGAAATTAGAGATGAATCCGACAAAGATGGGCTACGAATCGTCATTGAGCTTAAGCGAGGAATTGTTTCTGATGTTCTTCTTAATAATCTATATAAGCAAACCTTGCTTGAAAATACATTCTCAATCAATATGGTTGCACTCTCAAATGGTCAACCACAACTAATGAATCTCAAAGGGATGCTCGATGCATTCCTATCTCACCGACGAGATGTAGTAACCAAAAGAACGATTTATGAGCTTAATCGATCCATCAATAGAGCTCATATACTGGAAGGCCAAACGATAGCTTTAACCAACATTGATGAAATGATTGCCATCATCAAGAAATCTAAAACTCCAGCAGACGCACAGAAGGCACTGATATCCAAGCTATGGAAAATTGGCAAAGTGAAAGAAATGCTTAAAAAAGCAGGAAACGTCTCTACCGTTCCCAAGCATCTAATAAACATCGAAAAATTTGGCATGGATAAAAGAGGGTATCGTTTGTCGACCGAACAAGCGAAAGCCATACTTGACTTAAAACTTAATCGGTTAACGGGACTTGAACAAGAAAGTATTTTCAACGAATACTCGGCATTATTAGAAGACATAAAACGATTTACCTTGATTCTATCAAAGCCAGATGAATTAACATCTGTCATCAGATCTGAACTGATTGAGACACAAGAAACATATGGCGATGAAAGACGAACTGAGATTGTTGAGTTTTACTCAGATCTAACAGATGAAGATCTAATTCCAGAAGAGGACCTTATTGTAACTCTATCAAAAGAGGGGTATGCAAAAACACAACCGATCGATACGTATCAAGCTCAAAATAGGGGCGGAACAGGAAAAAGGGCCGCGTCCTTGAAAGATGAAGATTTTGTTTCAAAATTGTTCGTTGCCAATACACACGACACACTTTTGTGCTTCTCTAGTTATGGAAAAGTTTACTGGATTAAAGTCTATAGGCTTCCAAAAGGAGGTCGTAATGCTAAAGGCAGACCTATCGTTAACCTATTGCCTCTGGAAAAAGATGAACGAATACAAGCTGTATTGCCTGTAAAACAATTTAATGATGATCAATTTATATTCATGGCAACCGAAAGCGGTAGCGTCAAGAAAACAAAACTATCAGCATATTCAAGACCAATGAAGACAGGTATTAAGGCGATTAAACTGAGAGATGGTGACCGGGTTGTTAATGCTGAAATTACGGATGGCTCAAAAGAGATCATGCTATTTTCAAATTCTGGGAAATCTATACGATTTAAGGAATCAGATGCACGACCAATGGGGCGAGTATCTCAAGGTGTAAGAGGCATGCGCCTAGAAAAAAACCAAAAAATCATTTCACTCGTTGTTTTAGATGAAGGAAATATACTTGTCGCAACTGAAAATGGATATGGAAAACAAACATTAAAAGATGAATTCTCAACTCAGAAACGAGGCGGCAAGGGAGTCATTGCCATTCAAACCTCAAAAAGAAATGGAAACTTAATTGGAGCAAATCAAACAAGCGAAGGTGATGAAGTAATGTTTATAAGTACCTCTGGCAATCTTATCCGTACTCGTACAGATGACATATCTGTGATTGGTAGAAATACACAAGGGGTTAGATTAATCAGACTCTCAGATGACGATAACTTGCTAGGTATGGAAAAAGTCATCACTGTCGACGATGAAGAAGAAGAGTAAGTATGTCTAATGACATTTTTAACTTTTCTGCCGGTCCCGCAGTAATACCAAAAACTGTCCTAGAAAAAATACATGATGATCTGGATGACTTTGATCGAGGCATGTCAATTACAGAAATATCTCACAGAAGTGAAGCATTCAAAAACTATGCTCAGTCCTCAGAAGATTCACTGAGGAGCTTATTGGATATAACTGATGAATATTCGATCCTATTTCTTCAAGGAGGTGCTACCCATCAATTTGCATTGATCCCTATGAACTTTGCAACCGAAACAGGATCGCTAAATTATCTTGTTACCGGTGCTTGGTCAAAGAAAGCCAGCGCTTACGCTAGCTCCATTGCCAATGTAAATGTCGTGTCTGACTCTTCATCAAATAACTTTACAGACATTGCAGATTCAAGTACTTGGAATGTTAAGGATGGAGCTGATTATTTCTTTTATTGTGCAAATGAGACGGTTCATGGCTTGGAAATACACGAACCAATAGAATCCGAATCACCTCTAATTTGCGATATGTCATCAACCATTGCCTCCAGACCAATTGATATTAACAAATATGATTTAGTTTTTGCTGGTGCACAAAAAAATCTCGGTATTGCAGGTGTGACCATTTTGATTATCAAAAGAAATCTTCTCTCGCGTGTTAACAAGGGATTGCTTCCAATATTAGATTATTCAAAACATGCCGATGATGCCTCAATGCTTAACACTTCTCCGGTTTTTGCTTGGTATGTGTCAGGACTGATTTTTGATTGGATCAGAGACCAAGGTGGAGTCGAAAAAATGGCAGAACTTAATCAAGAGAAATCTGGACTTCTATATAACTTTATAGATCAATCATCATTTTACTCAAACCCGGTATCGCGTTCATACAGATCATGGATGAATATCCCATTCATATTAAGCAGGAATGACCTTGATGATGAGTTTATCAAGTCTGCTGAGGATTCAGGGTTATTAAATCTGAAAGGCCATAGAACCGTTGGAGGAATGAGAGCAAGCGTGTACAATGCGATGCCAATCGAGGGTGTTAAGAAATTAATTGCCTTTATGGATGAATTTGCAAAATTACACGAATGACATGTTCAAAATACTAAAACTGAATAACATAGCTCAAGAAGGCCTAAAAGTTTTCAACTCTGATGATTTTCACTACGGAGACGATGTAACCAATCCTGATGCAATAATATTAAGATCCCATGACATACATGAAATGGATATCACTCGAGATCTAAAAGCAGTTGGTCGAGCAGGATCTGGCGTAAATAATATTCCTATTGATAAATACACTGAGCGAGCAATTCCTGTTTTCAATGCTCCAGGCGCAAACTCAAATGCCGTCAAAGAACTTGTTCTCGCATCAATACTTATTGCAGCAAGAAATATTCACAGTGCTATCAAGTATGTCGAATCGGTCAAGGAATCCAACAATTTGAAAGGCGATATTGAGCATGGAAAAAAAGCGTACGTAGGATTTGAATTGCCGGCAAAAACTCTGGGTGTCATTGGACTGGGTCAAATTGGTGTTAAAGTTGCAAATGCAGCCCATGATCTTGGCATGAATGTTATCGGCTATGATCCTCTCATTACCGTCGATAATGCGATCAATCTTCAACCTGGTGTTCAAAATGTTAATGATTTAAAAGAATTGCTCACTGAGTCCAATATCATCACCATTCACATACCTCATAAAAAAGAAACTGAAAATTTTATTGGTGACAGGGAAATCAAAAAATTGAATGATGGATCTATAATTATAAATCTGTCAAGAGAGGCAATAGTTGACTCAAATGCAATCTTAATGAATCTTGAATCGAATAAAATTAAAACATATGTTACTGATTTTCCCAGTCAGGAAATGATCAACCATAAAGATGTTCTTGTTATGCCTCATCTAGGAGCTTCAACCAAAGAAGCTGAAGTAAATTGTGCCGTCATGGTCGCAAACAGTCTTAAATCATATCTTGAGACTGGAAATATTCTGAATTCTGTAAATTTTCCAGATGTCAAACTAGCTATAAGCTCTCCTCATCGATTAACAATAACAAATAAAAATGTGCCAAATATCATCGGTCAATTTACCTCAGTCTTGGGTAATTCAGGAATCAATATTGATGATCTTTCACATAAGGTGCTAAATGAGATTGGCTACACCATATTGAATGTTGATAAAGCAATATCAAAAACTGTTTTGAGTGAAATCTTAGAAATTGATGGTGTAATGAAGGTTAACCCAATCCTATAGTTATGAGCGTTTCATACTTAGGTCCAAACGGTTCATTCACACAAATTGCTTTAATTAAGTATTTTAGTGATGACACAAAACAAATCTCCAAAAGAACGATTGATGAAGTTTTCAAAAGTGTTGAAATAGGAGAGGCGGATTACGGAGTGGTTCCCATTGAAAATTCATTGGAAGGATCGGTGAATAATACTCATGATTTATTGATTGATTCAAGCATTAATATTTACGATGAAATTCAACTTAGAATTCGTCAGTGTCTGATTTCGAAAGCATCCGACATAAATCAAATTGATAAAGTTTATTCTCATCCTCAATCTTTTGCTCAATGTCAGAGTTGGCTAAAAGCAAACTTACCAAGTGCTGATTTGGTTCCAGTTTTCAGTAATTCTGAAGCTGCTGAAATAGTTTCAACTCATAATGAGGCTTGCATTGGTTCAAAGATACTCGCAAAGCTATATGGACTTAATCTAATTAAGGAAGATATCGAGGACTCAAAAGAAAATACCACAAGATTTGTGATCCTGAGTCACAAGCAACAAAGCAAACACAAAGATAGCAAGGTTTCCCTGATCATTACCCCGCCAGATAGCGATGCTTCTGGCTCACTTTATAATCTACTAAAGCCTTTTGCATCCGAAGATATAAACCTTTTAAGAATCGAATCACGACCATTCAGGGGCAAACTATGGACCTATGTCTTCTTTATCGATTGTCAAGGGTCCATAGAGGATAGAAGCATTCAAAATGCAATCGGGTCACTTAAAGCTCAGAATATAAATGTAAAAGTATTAGGGTGTTATCCCAGCAAAAATCAATGAATAAGGAAACGATCAATTTATTATCGTCTTCAAGAACACAGTTAAAAGGATGCATAGAGGTTCCAGGTGATAAATCCATATCTCATAGAGCAATCATTATTTCATCAGTTGCTGATGGAACGACGAAGATACAAAACTGTCTAAATTCTGAAGACGTCAATGCGACCATTGCTGCTTGCAGATCAATGGGTGTCCATATTGAAAAGCACAATGGATCACTAATCATCCATGGGAATAATCTTGCTCAAATATCGGGTGACGATATCGAGTTTGACTTCGGTAACTCGGGTACTTCCATGAGATTGATGATGGGTGTTCTGTCGGCTCAGAATATATCATCGGTTCTTGTAGGTGATGAATCCCTTAATAAGAGACCAATGGATAGAATTTCAAAACCACTAATCAAAATGAATGCCAATATCAAAACATCAAACAATATGCCTCCGGTTTTCATTAAACCCGTGAATAAAATAATCAATGTTGACCATTATGAGGAAATTGCAAGCGCTCAAATTAAATCATCAATAATACTAGCAGGACTCTATGGCGATGATGAGCTTAGTATTACAACTCCGCCTTCCAGAGATCATACTGAAATTATGCTTAGAGATTTTAAATGCAATATATCGAATGATGCACAGGCTATTAAGATGATACCAAGTAGACTGCAATCGCCTGGAATTGTTCACGTACCTGGCGATCTCTC
>Ga0208410_1001812_pt1 | contig 10615 bp, 8 predicted proteins | sample ETN02SmetaG_3_FD_185787 | JGI IMG/M metagenome (GOLD analysis project Ga0208410, IMG submission 185787) | Marine microbial and viral communities from oxygen minimum zone, Eastern Pacific Ocean - ETNP2014F10-02SV257 (SPAdes) (version 2) | ecosystem: Environmental > Aquatic > Marine > Oceanic ... | reverse complement strand
ATCACGGACACGGTATAGCAAAATTCGCCTGTCAGGGTCAGAGCACTTACAGTAAATGCGATGGATCGACAATCGATATCACATTTACTGCACAGAACGTTGAATATGTCGGTCATCAGGTTGCGGACTACTCTGCAGTCAAGACTTTTTTCCCTACGTGTTCGGACACAACGAATCTTGCAGGTTATAATTGTTATTCGTTCACCGTATACGAGGACAACACGTTGGTAGAACTCGTTGCGGTAAGTCAGTATAAGACCTTACTCACCTCAATCGGTTATACACGATCCACCTCCTCGGGATATCACCTAAGTGTCGATCATGGAGATCAACAATATTTATTCACTCAAACCTTTGGTGCTGGAACGTATGAGATCCCCATCCACAACTTCGGATCGTGGCGTAAATACCTTGTTGTGCGCTTTCCGGAACTTAGTTGCGGTGACATCAACGAGTACCTTATTCGTATTGAAAGAGCGCAGGCGCATCACTCCTGGATAGCGGTTGGGACATCACCGACACAGGCATGGGAAAAATTGGATTCGAAGGCGGCCCCCCAATACGATCCAACGTTCCTGTATTCCGTTGGTGACACCGTATGTTTCCACAAGACATCGACGAATGATGATTTTCTCCTCTGCGACGCCGACCAGGGACTTGTCTGTCGATCTGATTCCTCTCTTGTCGTTTTCACCTTACCCTCATCACAGACAGCCGCGTCCCCGTCGAACTGTCACACTTTTTCCGCATCCGGTGATTACGAGGGCACGTCGGCAGGTTCTCAGTTTAGGAACATTCACGTAAACGTTCTTCCCAGTCGTTGATTGGTGCCGAAGCAGACGACGATAACGGTAAATCAAAATCTGGATCTGTGTACGTGTTCAAGGCACCACCGGCTCCGCCGCCTTCGCCTCCGCCGCCTCCCTCGCCGCCGCCATTATTCCTCACGTCTCTCGTCGAATACGCGACGCAGTTGAAATTGTACGCGACCGATGCGGTAGCTGACGATTATTTCGGTGTTTCCGTTTCTTTATACGGCGACACGGCGTTGATTGGAGCTTATCTTGACGACGATAATGGTCAATCCGATTCTGGATCCGTATACGTGTTTACTCGTTCGAGCACTGATGGTGGGACGTTTACGCAACAATCATTATTTCTTTTAAGTTATGACAAAAATGCCGAGAAAAAATATTTTTGTAAAGTTCGTAATTTTATGCGTTCTATCAAAAGTTTGCTACATACGAAAGACAGACTCCTAATCAATCAATCACACCATCACACCACACCGCCGATTGGAAACCTAATCAATCCATTTTCAAACCATCATACCAAAATCATACCAAAATCAATCGAACTTAGAAACGTATATGTATGTAGTTCAAGTTGTCTGATTTTTGTCTGATTTTTGTCTGCTTAAACCCTCGCGTTAAACCTGACGCGAAAAAAGAACACGAACACAAAGGAACGCCGCAAAAGCCCAAAAGCAGGCAAGCTCTCGTCAAAGTCGTCGTCCACAAAGCGCGTTGTTGTTGTTCTTGGTGTTTTGTTTCGATTTGGCAGAGTATAATAGCGCTGTAGTATATTAAACGTCTTCTCGTGCGTCTGCGGTGTGTCGCGTAAAGACATCTCAACACCAACGCATTTTTTGTTTTGGAAAAGGTAACAACGAATATAAATGTAGTTCAAGTTGTCTGATTTTTGTCTGATTTTTGTCTGCTTAAACCCTCCCTTTTGCGTCAGGGTTTAACCAAACGGGCTTAAGTAAGTCACAGATACTTTCTGCACACTTTTTGCATACTCACTCCGTTCTTTCGAAGCAAGCCGTCATGTATTGAATAACACCGATCTTACCTCAAATCGTATTAACTATGTTAGAATCTTGTCAGTGGCCACTTCCAACGCTTCCGTACTTTCCTGTAACTTCTTTTTTTGCCTTTGCTGGCATTTTCGTCGCCAATAAAGAGGCGCTTAGTGAAAATAGAGTATCGCACAGTGAAGATTTTGACGATAAATGCGTATCAGAATCATAAAAGGAGTTTTTAGGGTGGATATTATAGCGATTGATTATGGTTGGAGCGAGGCCCGTGAAAATTGGCATTTTGGCACGTTGTCAAGTTGAGGCTTTACCCGGGAGCCAAATGGTGTGAAAAGGCTGTATTTTTTGAAATTTTGGGCGACCCTCAACTATGCCACATTGCAATTTGGGAACACCCAGTATATTTGCCCATAAAAAATGCACGTACATAAAGCCCGTGCGATTCTTTTTCATGCATTTTATTTTGTTCTCCTAGTTTATGGACTGCTTCTTGGCATCGTCCAGCACGTTCTAAATTTACTATGTATGCTTTTCATCTCATTTATCCTGGATCAATAACTAAATCAAGAAATCACAATGACAATTCACGACTACTTCTGCCCTGCAAATCGTCCTGATTTATGGATATGGAAATCACTTCAAACTTTGAATAACTGCCAAGTCCGTTCTCTTCAAAAAGTTTGCAAATTACACGTACGTTTGAAGTTGTTCGGGTTTATCAATGCAAATAATCAGGAAGCAAACTGCTGAATAGGGGAGGGGGGCTACGAAAAAGACTGGCGTGTGCCCATAATTTCATGATTTTTAGTGTCAAGCGGAAATAAAAACACGCAAGAACGAAAAAATGTAGACACACGCTCGTTATTTGTACCAAAAAGCAACCACACCGAACCGAACTCAAGATATGCAATAGATAGTTAGATATGATAGTAAATATGCGATATATAACTTTAGAATTTCCGAGTGAAAAGAGCACTCTAAATGTGTGCACTGTTCGAGGGTTGAGTATGAACCCAGAGAGTTGAATGGGGCAAAGGAAAAACTTACAAGTACTTTAACTGTGTGTTTTGAATTGCAACAGCCTCCTCGTCTCCTCTCATAACAATTTTACAAGAATATGAATAGAATAAACATCACAGGGAGATAGATCTCACACGGCCATCGGTTGCATTTATATTTTTCGACATTAACTTCATGGTACTCAAAAGTATTTTCCCATATGTGCCACTGGCCAAAATCATTGCCGCGAAAATGAACATTTCTAGACGCTTTCTTTGAGCTTCCCGGAAGAAACGTACAATATACCAGCTAAATTCCTACGATGTAAATCACTTTATTCTTTATCGATCACCATGTAACGTATTTTTGCACACGCGTATCGATCAAACCTACTCAAACGATTGTAGGGGTAGTGTAGTGCGTGATACACGTGTTTTTTTCTAAGGAAGAGTGCATCGAGGTGAAAAATTAGGCACGTGCCGTGGATTGTTCCACGAGTCTAGAGTGGCACACGCACTTTCCTAGAAACCCATAAAATCTCCATTTGTTCTATGCGATAATAGACGCCCGAGCTTTTGAAATAAGATGAAAAGATACCAAATTTCCCCAAAGATCAAACTATTCACGATCAGAAAGGCGAGCAGACTTCGCTTCTCGCTCCTAGCGGGAGAACATCGCAGACTTGAAGGTGCTCAAAAAGCATGTTCAACTGTTCATGAGCTGCCGTGTTTGACTGTAAAGGAACCTTTCAGAGTTTTACCCGGGCAGATTCATATTCTCGATACAACCGCTAATCGATATGAACAATTTAAACACGAAGTTTTCCATAACAGTGCTGGCTTGTTCGCAGTTTGTACGTTCACCTTGGGTTCACATGAATCTCGTGGAACACAAAAATTACCAGCTCTAAACGAAGTCTGCACTATCGTACGCATTATATCTGATGGAAGCTTTGATGGTACGCTGAAAGTTATCGGAGAAGAATACGGAAAAGTGCTCGATGTGCGGTGTAGTAAAGATCAGTTTTACAACTGTTCTTTAGCACTAGAGCAGAAATATGTGAATCTTGAAGCGGTAAAACCAGCACTTCTTGTTGAACTTGTAGAGCTTGAGAGAGATGTCAGAGAAATGTATGCGAATTTAGTAGAAGTGAAGAGACTCGAATATAAATACGAAAGAAGAATGCGTATGAAAAGCCAACCATCTTCGATACTTACTCTCACTAGACTTTTGTGTCCGGAGTACTGGAGTGAATTTGGATATGATTATATTAGATCGTGGATATATCACCTTGAGACTGATATCACAGGAATTATGGATATGATACCTTTGAGTATGGCTGATGCAAATGTTACGATGCTCAATAAATTGTCTTTGAGTGTGAACACACCAATTGTCCCTCGGTTAGTGGCTGAGCCGACAGATGTGTTTTTTATGGATGAGGATAAAATTGATGAAACTTTCATGCGACGTTTCATCGGTGCGTCAAATCGCCTTTCACAAGCTATTCTAAATAATTTTGGAATAGAAGAAACTGAGAAGTTGAAGCAAATGTTCAGGACGAACTTTGAAGACGTTCGTTTCGATTTTCAAGAGTTTCGGGTCAGTGAAACTATCGAGTTCATCATATTACGGTTGTCACTGGCACGAGTCATATTACAGGATGAGTTGGACAAAGTGTGTTAGTGTGAAATATTACAGCATTCTCACGCACGTAATTTTAGAGGTTCAACACAAGCTTAAGCTTGGATGCTTAACAGAAGGTACGAGATCAATTCGCACGATACGTCTAGGAGGCAATAAAAGAAAGTGGCGTGCTCATAGACGGACCATGCTCTAAGCAAAATTTAACATAAAATTTAACATTTAAAACTTTTAAAAAGAAAGTATAATAGTTCAAGGGCAATTAATTCATCACGCCTTCAATATTATTTCACTTGTATTAGGAATAAACACGCCTTCCGGATGCTTCTCTTATTACTTCGTCCTCATCTACATCAAAACGTTTTTTGTTGCAACAAAGCATTTCGACTGCTGCATATTGCAGACAAGGTGAATAATCGATGCAGCCCTCGTATTTATACCTTGTTGAAATTGTCACGTAAAGTGTTTTGTTTGGCAAGAAGCTCCTCGAACTTGCGCTGGTTTCGGTTACGTGCAATGGACAAGTAGACAACAAGGACAAGGCTTGCACACAGAGGCAAGCCTAGACCGAGCCCGACTCCAAGTTCAATTTCCTTATCACTTTTGGAGCTGCTGCTGGAATCAGAGCAACCGGCGTTGGAAAGGGAATCGGGATCGGGGCCCGCGTACAAATCGCCAACCATGGAGCACGTAACAAGACCAACACCGTCTCCAGCACCAAGACGCGTAAGAGTTGACTCGACGCCACTCTTGATGTCTTCGTAAGAGTTAGTGGAAAAGTCTCCTTTCCATGCACGCTGGTAAAGCTTCTCAGCAGCAACTGAGTCGACCTCATTCACAAATGGAAGAACAGCGGTCGCAAAGGCCCAGAGCTCTCCAGCCTCCTTCGCAGAAGCAACCGACTTCGTCTTGTAAAGGTAACGCATGACGCCTTGGACAAATGGAACAAGACTCAAAGAAGAGATTTTATCCATCAAAGAGTCAAGAGTATCACAATCACCGTCAGCTTTTACGCCTGTGCGGGCTGCTTCTTTTCCAGCATTGAACAATGCGAGAATATCAGCATTTACCTGCGAGCCGCCAGAAAATCCGTTCGTGCACGTCTTGAAGTTCTTGCATCTCTTGTCCGCAAGGGCAAATTGAAGGCTTCCAGTGGATGATGTACCATAGGATCCACCAACGGTTGATCCAGCATAAAACGCAACGGCTTCGTCCCAGGCATGCACTGATTGATCGTCATTATTGGTAAGAGTACCGGCATTGCAATCATTCACTTGATCTTGCATCTCCCAAATGACGTATGGGAAAACATTCAAGTAAACAATTCCTTTCTGGATAGCCTCTTTCCTAAAGTCACGACCAACAGTACCAAAATTCAGATCAGTATTACCTGTTCCCCCTGATACAGTTGTCCCATCAAAAGCAGCCTCGATCATATCGTAGCCCCACGTGTGCTCGTCGAGACCTTTACTTTTCCAGTACTTGTTCATGATGGCAATGTACTTGTTGTTTTTGTAATCAACACCATGACCAGAGCTTTTATCTGCAGCCCCAGAGGCAAAAGCGGAAATCTTTCTCATGGCGGAAGATTTTGCTGAATTTTGCCCTTGAAGCCAGATGTCATACGCGTTAGATGTAGCAGTGCACGTGCCACTGTCAAGCACCTTGTCATTTCCCCACTGACAGGTGTCGCCACTGGGAAATGCAAGAATCGACCCATCATAATTACAGCCAGTACCATCAGCCGCTGATGAAGTTGCCGAACAGTCCTTTAACGCGCAGGAAGCACCGCATGTGCCGCCGAGATTATCCATTATATTAATCAAGTCTAAGTAAATCTTTGAATGTTCAGTCACATTGGTTAATGGTTCGTATCCCCCGAAATATGAAAACGTGGCACGTGCCACATCGAGGAAGCACACGCCCATCGCTAAAAGTAGGCACAACCCGGCCCGTCGGGTACGCAAACAAGCGTTTCGAGCAAGCATAGCTTCTTTGGGTTCGACTGCAATGCAATACTGTTAGTTTCTTGTGTGTAATTCTTTTTTAACAAAGACCGGAAATACTGGCGCCAGCTTAGTTGTGGAGCATTTTCGAAGTAACACAAACGAATTAAGGGCACACGCCATATGGGCACACGCCATATGGGCACTTCTTTACAGCCCCCCTTTTTACCCCCTTGGACCTCCTCCCCCTTAAAAAAAGTCCACTGAAGGGCAAAAAATTTTGGAGAAAATTTTCGCCCCTAAAGAGGCCATCTTGAGGAAAATTTTTTCCCGATAAACCATAAATGGAAAAGTATGGATTTTTTGTGAAACGACAAAAGGTAAAAATGTATGGTCTAACGGGAAACGCTTTTTGTACCCCCTTGATGAAAGAGCCTGCTTTTTCCCTTTTGCCCTTTTTTTCCTTTCCCAACAACTCCAACCGCTTTTCGGTAGTTGTGAAACGCCCTCCTCTCCATTTTCTAGGGGATTTAAGCCAAGCGCTTCTGCGTGAACTTGCGCGCGTAAAACTGCTCCATACTCCACGCGCGTGTTCTAAATACTGATTGCGAAAGCGCGCAAACATTATTTCAGATCATAATACATAAAAGCGCGCTGTTACGGGCGTTTACAAATCTATCATTTTGCTGAAATGACAAACCATAGATTTGGCAAATCTATGGTCTAAGGAGGAAGCCATAAATGATAACCATACTTTTGTATCGTCTGTCATTTGTACAACTTGGTGCTGCCTTGAGGAAAAAAACACAACCATAGAAATCTATGGTTTGGGAAAAAATTTTTCCTCAAGACGGTCTCTACTAAAAAGGTTGAATTTCGTGACATGATTTTTACGTGCGTAAATGCCTCAGAAACCGCGCGAAATGGGAGTAAGAACTGTTTCAAGACGCATAGCGTGGAGAGAACAAGGGGTAATGGTGCTTTTCAGTACGTTTATACGCGCATTGTAATATGATATTCTCATTTTGGGTGCCTTGAACTTGAGCATTACAAAAACTTAGCGCGCGTTTCACACAAAAATCACAACGAGAATAATGTAAAACTAGCTCAGTAGTGTCTATGCATCCGTATTGACCTCCACCTTGCTATCTGCTCTTGAAATCGCGCGTAACTCTATACTTTCTTCTACACTCATATGAATAGGCTCAAGTTTATGGTAATGCAGCAAAGAAACTTTGGACCAAAAACTTTGACTCCCTTTGCTGCTTCTTGTACACTTCAAACAAAACAAACATAAAATAACTAGGATTGTAAGCCAACAAAAAACTTTCACGATTAAATTATCTTCACGCAAGGGGGCATGCCCAGGACTTGTATTATTTCCCCATACATTAATTGCATCATTTCTTTCCAGCAAAAATTCTGACTGCAAAAATGAAGCTGATTTACCACCCGAAGCTGTAATTTTAAAAACAGTTTTGTCAGCTTGACTTCCAGTCAATTGTGGCGCCGTCCAAATGAGATGATGCTTGTCCATAGCACGACGAACATTATACCGACGAAAGTCACAGTCCGTCCCCCGCAGTCCCGCAGGGTCTCCATTCAAATACGCGCCTTGTTCAAAAAATGAACCTCTAGAAGAAGTAATCAAGAACTGAGAGTCTTTCACTTCGTGCTCTATTGAAATTACCATGCGACAGCCGCTGCAATACTCGAGCGAGGCAAGTTGTAAACCAGGATCCATTTTTCTGTTGGGGTCGTTTTCATTTGTATTAGGTACGTGCGAAGCGTTGTGATTTGCCCACGATACATATATTTTGGTGTTTGTGGACTTCTTAGGTATACCGTGCCGAGCTCTAGCAGTTGAAGGATGTGCGTCCATATCACACCCCCTCATTTCAGTTGGCCACGCTTCACCCGTTCGAAATACGAATGAAAGCGAACAAAAATACGTCATTAGCTTAATTATAGCTAGAGTTTTGAAGATTCGCGTGGACTTACTAGCCCTCCGGTATAATGTCGATCTCTTTGTGTGTCTTGCAAATCGTGTTCGTGGATTCTCAGGCTGAGTCTTCGTACTTATACACCGAAAACCAGATAGAACATTACTGTACGTCATAAGTCAATATTACGAAGTATTACAGAAGCGTAAATTCTTCCGAGAGTAATATAATAAGTGTCGTCGCGCTTACTTTTGTAAACACCGCAGCTTAGGATGCCGAAGGTTTAATATGGAAAACTGAGCTCTGGAAAGAACGAAGTGGAGAAATTGGTGACTCAATTATGGCGTGTGTTCTTAACGTATGTTTAGGCAAAATTTCTCTCTAACTTCTCACGTGTGCTTTTATATATACGAAGAGTTATGATTTTTAGTTGAGCGCACGACGTTTCCACGCGCGTAGAAATCTGGACGCAAGCTGTTGCGCTTGCTGAAACGTGGCAAATCGCTCAAAATCAGCGTAATATTCTCTCCAATAAACGCAATATTGTTTCAACCAGTCCCCTGGATGCCACGTTTTCACATGGGTTCATTCTCAAAGAAAAATCTGGAACGTACAAGAGATATGCTTCGATATTTTGTTCCTTCTCTCGACTTATGTCTGATTCAGGGTGTTCGTTACCGTGATATGTTTGTGCCTTGCCCATTCTCTTCCTTTTTGTAATAATTGGCTGGAGTGAGGTGCTCTGTTTTCGTCTGTTTTTTTCAAGAAGGAATAGATTCTTTTGAGAAGCGACACTCTTTCTCTGTTGGATTAAATAATTTGTACCGTGCATCAACTATATTTTCTCGTGTAGCGCAATCTAATGCAGTGGTTTCCGAATGTAAACTGAATTTGCTTAGATGACTTGTTCCGAATACTTCTTGCGTTCTTTTCTGGCATAACATCTGCAACTTGCACCAGGTGAAAGTGGGTTTCGAAATTCGAGCTCTGAGAAAAAGCAAATATATTTCATTTTGGCGTGTGTTCCTTTCTCTATGTGGGCACGTGCCCAAAAGCACGTGCCCAAAAATCATGTGGGCACGTGCCCAAAAATCACGAGGAGATCTTCATAGTTGGGAACACATACGCAACGCTTTATTATCGAAGTATACGAAATATGAACACTATAAAAATTAAACGCGTCCCCGTAAGCGTGATCACTAAGTTTAAGCTATGGAGACAGGGTAAACCCTCCACTCGGGGTAGACTTCAGGTCAGTGCAAAAGTTGGTCTATTTTATTCCACTTCAACAGGTAACACCGAAGCTGCAGCTGAGTGGATTCAAGAAAAGTTTGCAAAACATGGAGATATCGCAGCTCCTGTTGATATTTGTGAGGCGAATGTTTCAGATATGCAGGCTTTTGACTCTTTGATCGTCGGAGCTCCCACCTGGAATACCGGAGCTGATGAAGGGCGCTCTGGGACTGCTTGGGACGATGTTTTGGATGAGCTTGGGGCACTGAACTTGAAAGGCAAAAAAGTTGCCATATTTGGTTGTGGCGATTCTGTTGCGTATGGCGATTACTTCTGTGATGCTATTGAAGAACTACACGCAGCTTTCGAGCCATCTGGTGCTGAGCTTATTGGAAAGACAGATCCCGCCGGTTATGACTTTTCAGATTCAAAATCTCTCGTAGACGGGAAATTTTTGGGTCTGCCACTTGACGATGACAATGAAGAGGACAAAACTGAAACCAGAGTCGAAAATTGGTGTGTGCAACTTGTTTCTGAAGGAATGAAGTAAAGTGATGTTTCTGCATGAACAACGTTGCACTTAAACTAATCATCGTTTTAAATTAAAGTAATCCTTTGCTTAAGCAATATCATAAAAATAATCCGCACTCCTTTCACACAAAGAGAGATCTGCGCAATGTTTGAGTAAACTTATATTTAAATCTTTTAATTACTTAATACTCTTATCGATAAGCTTTCCACTGGTGCTTACACAATAATATCCGAGTACACTTAATACTGCAGCACCATTCGCTATTGTTACTAGGTCAATGGGTATGCAAGCTTTGCGAAAGCACTTTGCTGTTGGTATTACCACTATACTTTCTAAAATAAAGTTTGTACGCACAGCAGTGCTCGAATTTACTTCTATTATGTTGTGATACCTATGAAATTGTCTACTTTTTCGGTGAATCATGAAACATAGCAGAATTTCATCTGTGCTCATTGTATCATCATTCTAACCTCGAAGGAAAGACTTTTGAGGAGACATA
>Ga0208410_1001811_pt1 | contig 10631 bp, 8 predicted proteins | sample ETN02SmetaG_3_FD_185787 | JGI IMG/M metagenome (GOLD analysis project Ga0208410, IMG submission 185787) | Marine microbial and viral communities from oxygen minimum zone, Eastern Pacific Ocean - ETNP2014F10-02SV257 (SPAdes) (version 2) | ecosystem: Environmental > Aquatic > Marine > Oceanic ... | reverse complement strand
CCATTCTGATACCAAAGCAGCCACTTCCCATTCCTCTTGTTATCTTTGTAGGTTTCTTTTAGTCTTATTTGTCCATTGTCATGCCACTCAGACCATTGCCCATCTTTTTCACCATTTATATAATTTCCAGTCTCTTTTAATTGGCCATTTGGATGCCAATAATTCCATATACCATTATTTAAAAATGATAGCCCTGTGCTATCACTACTTACAGGATTACCCTCTTCTCTTTTTTGACCGTTGGGATACCAATATATCCATGTTCCATCTGGCTTACCTTTTAAAAAATTACCCTCAACCATTGACTGACCATTTTCGTACCACTCAGTCCATGGCCCGTTGTGTATGCCTTCTTCGTATGTTCTCTCAAATTTTTGCTGGCCGTTTTTATACCATTGTTTATGGATACCATTTTTAATACCTAGACTGTATTCTACCTCTTCCTTTGGCTGACCATTATCATACCACTCACTCCATTTTGAATCTGGCTTACCATCTTTATAATTATAGTCTAACTTATTAATCCCGCTGGGCCATATTCCCATCACATTACCATTAAAACTACTATCTTGGCCTGGTGCAAACACCAAGCCACCTCTTTCAAAAAGATCTTCAAATTGTATGGTCTGATCATCTTGAGAAAAAGCCAATGAAAAAAGCACAGTAATAAAATACGATTTTCGGATACTCATTTTTTTCAAATAAGATTAATTATGCTTTACCAAATAAACTTGAATATTTGTACCACCACTACTACTTGATGCTACAGTAAAGCCCTTATTAATATAATCATCAACTGCATCAACTAACTCTAGCCCACAGCTGATTGTTGTAGTTATCATAACATTATTTTCACCTTCAAATATATCAAGATGATCAACTATTTTACGTTCACCCATTCAATTACTCCATTTGTTTACTATAAATTATATTTAACTATACAAAATTATTTTTTCCTTAACCACATTTTTCATTGGAAGAGAAAACTGCAATTTATTGTTTTAAACTATTTTTTGACATAACCATTATTATTGAAAAAAGGACCAGAATAGAACCTATAATAAAATTCAAATTGATATATTCATCAAAAAATAAAATACCAATTACTGCTGCAAACAATACTTGAATGTAGCTAATTGGAGCAGCTTTCGTTGCAGGTAGCTCTTTATAACCATATGTCAAAAATAATTGTCCAAATTGAGTAAAAATGCCTATCAAAAGCAAATAAAACCAAGTTATTAAGGAAGGAGATTCCCAATTTGAGAAAAGGAAAGGAAGACACACAGGTACCGTAAACAAAGGAAAGTAGAACATTATAACTAATGGATGCTCATTCATATTCGTAGATTTTCTAACTAGTACATAGGCTAACCCTGTTAAAAAGCTTCCGGAAATAGCAATAACGAGACTTTCTAATTCTAAAGAGTTCCCAGATAATAAAGGAAAACCCAAGAGAGCATAAACCCCAAAAAAACCGCATAATATGCCAATAACAATCCGTTTACTTATAACTTCAGATATTAAAACTGAGGCGATAATCGCTGTAAATAATGGATAAAGGTATTGAATCACAGTTGCCTCTGATAGAGGAAATCTTTTAATAGATTCATAGACAAGAAAGAGCGCAATTGTTCCAGTTATCCCTCGTGCTATTAGTAACTTCCTATTATTTCCAAATGGCTCAATTTTATCTCTATAAAGAAAAAATCCAGTTATAACTAATGTAAATAAACCTCTTACAAAAACAATTTGAATTGTTGGGAGAGCATAACCAGCTAGTTTTACAAATACTGTCATCAAACAAAAACTAGCAGCGCTTAAAACCATAAAGGTCACGCCTGGAGCGAAGGGCAATCTTCGCAGTGTTTGAGTGGTTTTTATATCGTTCAAAAAATCAATAAATTGAATGTATTATTATCAATTTTGAGCTGAAGAGTATTCTTCCCAAGCTAGATAACCACCCTCTAAATTTATAGCATTGAAATTATTTTTTTTCAAAAACTCTGTCGCTAATCTCGACCTTCTACCACTCCTACAATAAACAATGATTTTTTTATCCTTATAATATTCTAGTAAAGTTATTTTTTTTTCTAAAACATTAACAGGTATCAATAATGCATTCTTAATACTCCCATCGTAATTAAACTCCTGGGATGTTCTAACATCTAAAAACAATACATCTTCTTGTTCAAGGTATTTTATTGCATCTTGCACTGATATATTTTCTTGATCTCTACAAGAAACAAGGAATATTAAAAATATTAAATAAAATTTAATGTTTGTCATAAATAACTAAATATACCCTAATGAGTTTAAAATCATACTAAGGCCAGCAACTGAAAGTATTATCCCAAATGGTACAGCAAAGGACTGCCCTCCATTTTCATCAATCAACTTTTTCTCAGATTTATCACTTATAATAAAAAGTCCTCTTTTAGACATATCTATCACTGCAGCAACATTTTTTGAATTTTTTGATTCATCCTTTAAAACAGGACGAGCATTACCTAAAATATAAATGTCATCATCAGGTTCAAGATATGTAACAGTAAGTCGCATCCTTTTTTTTCCACCAAACCAGCCCTTCAATTTTACATTGTATTTGCGACAATAATCTTGGATAATTGGTGGAATTTCATCTGAAAAAAATGTCGCTAAATCATACTGTTTATCGCGTTTTACATCATTCATATTTACATCATCTAGATAAATAAGAACAGATCCAGTTTGATCACTAATTAAAAAAGGTACTTGGTTTTTTGCTTTGTGCCTTGTCACCCATTTACGAGTCTTGCCACTTTTAACAAGCTCTTGAATGTGTATTCGCCAGTAAACACATTCTTTGTCATCGAACGGGTCTTTTAGTATTTTATCTGTAACTTGTATTTTCCCCTTTAATTCAACCAAACCCATAGATAAAGATCGTATCTTTGATGTGGGAACATTCTCTAATAATCTTTTCATTTCTAAATTCTTTAAACTATTGAAGGAAGTCGTAAGTCCAACAACAAGTAGCATAATACCAAAAAATAAACCATCACTCTCATTCCCACTCAAAACAGTAGAATAATCTTGGTTGTTTAATTTCGTAATATAAAATCCAAAAATATAATAAGTAGCTATGCTATTGTGTAAAAATCTGAATTTTATAGGCATTAATTAGAACTTCAATTATTTAAAATAATAAATATTTTTAAAGATTTAAATTTAAGGCTTATTTGCGTTACTATCACTCTCTCGTTAATTCAAAAAATTAGATTACTGTAAAAAACAATGCTTAAAATTTTAGGTAACCGAACATTCTTATTATTTTTTCTGGGAAACATTATTTCCCTAGTCGGCTTTGGATTTAATCTGATTGCAGTAAGTTGGATGGTTCTTGAAGAAACCGGATCTGAATTTTCTCTAGGTAAGATTATGGCAGCCGCCACTACCCCAGGCTTAATTCTTGCTCTAGTTGCAGGCATAATCATTGATAAAGTAAATAGAAAATGGCTTTTAGTTATTCTAGATGCTTTTAGGGTTATTATAATATCAGTTTTTATATACTACTTCAATATTGATGGTTTTAGTTTAACAATTTTATATCCAGTAATGATGTTAATGGGCTTAAGTAATTCTCTATTCTGGCCGACGGCCCAAGCTTTTGTCCAAGAACTCGTTGATGAAAAAGATTACTTCCCTGCCAATGCTTTGCTTTCTGCTAGCTATCAAGTTGGGTCTTTAATCGGCGCTGGCGCAGGAGGATTTATTGTGCACATATACGGACCTATTACTGCATTATATTTCAATGCATTTGCTTATCTAATTTCTGGTTTACTTATCTCTCTAGCGCCTTTTTCAAATAGCAATCTCAATAAAAACTCAGAAGGATTGATCAGTGCGCTATCAAAGGGTTTTCTATTTTTAAAAGATAAAATTGGAGTATTGTTTCTAGGGCTGACCACTATATTGTCGGATATAGCTATTTGGGGAGCATTAAGTGTTCTAACCATTACATTATCTAAGGAAGTATTTTTTAAAGGAAGCTGGGGATATGGCCTAATGGATGGTATGTACGGCATTGGCGCATTAATATCTACCATAGCTGTTGCTAAAATGATTAAAATCATTGGCCGCAAGAAATCACTACTGTGTTGCTATTTTATTGCCGGTATAAGCTGTTTTATTTCACCTTTTTCTTCCTCTATTTATATTGCAGGAATTGCATATTTTATAATGGGCTTGTATAATAATTCAGCAAGAATAATAGTAAGGACACTTTTTATGGAGATTATTCCAAATAATATCATGGGCAGAGTACAAACTATATTTGGAGTATATACCAGAGCTATGATGCTTACAAGCGCATTGCTCGCAGGCTGGATCACTGAAAATATGGATCCTTTTGCGGGTATGAATTTCGCTAGCGCTCATTACCTAATAGCTTTAATGGGAATATTGATAATCATAAATTATACAAAATTCAAAGAGGAAGTATTCTCCTCCAATAAAAATGCCTGAATTACCTGAAGTCCAAACAGTTGCAGACCATGTTAAACCAGAACTAGTTGGAGAGCACATACTATCTATAGAGCCAGTTTGGAAAAAAGTATTAGATAATTTTAACGCAGAAGAAGCAAAAGGGAAGCATAAGGTATTGAATGTTTCTAGGCGGGCTAAATTTATAATTATTGAGTTAGAGAATTTTATTTTAGCAGTTCACCTTAGAATGACTGGTAAGCTATATGTTTTAAACGATGAAAGTCCACCCAAACACACCAGTGCAATTATCCATCTTGAGGGTAAAAAAAATCTGATTTTTGAGGATACAAGAAAATTTGGTAGAATATATAAATATGATGATCTAACCGAGATCAACAAGCGACACGGACCAGAACCTCTTGAGGATGATTTTACTAGCGATTGGCTTTTGGAAAATTTGAAAAAAAAGAAACGAAATATTAAAGCACTTCTCTTAGATCAATCTTTCTTATCTGGACTTGGAAATATTTACGTTGATGAAAGTCTGTGGGCTAGTAACATTCACCCAAATTCAATTTCATGTTTTATTCCTAAACAAAAGGTAATTCAACTTCACAATAACATTCGTATAATATTAAGTGAATCTATTAAACAGCTTGGAACTACTTTTATCAACTTTACATTTTTAAATGGACAATCAGGTAATTATTCTAACGAACTAAAAATATTTGGTAAGCAAGGTAAACCATGTGAAAAGTGCTCTAACAAAATTAAAAAAATAAAAATAGCTGGTAGAGGAACTCACATTTGTAATAAATGTCAAAAAAAATTTAAAAGCTAAACTATTTTATTAATGAAACCTTTTTGGTGGTGTGATTATTATTTGTACTTACTTGAATGATATATGTCCCACTACCTACATCTAATCCATTATGATCGCTTCCATTCCATTGCCAGATTATTTCACCACTGTTATTTAAATTAATAAAATCGCTATAAACTATTTCTCCTTTAATATTGTATACCTTAACAATTTTTTCTTCAATAACGTTTGATTGAATTTTCATGGAAATATTAGAGTTAAAAGGATTTGGAAAAGCAGAAACAATATTTAATTCTTTTGGTATTACTATGTCTTCCATCAAAGATAAAACTAGGTTTTCTTCCCCAGGTGTTGGTAGTGACATGAAACCCCATTCCATTGCACCATCATGAATGCGTCCATATGAAATATCTGCCTGCATAGCTGGGAATGTTATAGAGTCTAGCACGGTTACGCCATCAGATGCAGTTATAGATATAAATTCCCCGTTTCCTGATAATTTAAAATTAGTATGTAACGAGCCTTGTTCTTCATCATCATCACACCAAATGATTACACTCTCACCTGCATTTATGATTGCATTAGAGTTCAATACTTGCCATTTATTTAAGTTATTTTTATTATCAGAAAAAAAATAGCCTTGCAATGAAATAGCATCATTACTTGAATTAAAAATTTCTATCCAATCATCATATTCTCCGTTCTCATCCTGTACTGTTGAATCATTAATTGCCATTATTTCATTTATTAATATCTCAGGGCTTGAGGTTTCGACAACCGTGTAATTTTCATATCCATATTTTGGATACCTACCCAGTAAGGCATTAGACAAAGCTGTTATATACCAATCAACTGAACCAGGAACTCCGTTTTCAATCGTTAGTGACCACCTATCAACTTCTTCAATATGATTTGATTCATTTATTGGATTTGGATAAAAATGATAAGAGTCCCATTCACTTTCTTCATTCTTGTAATGAAAAATCACCTCATCAATACCTTCGTTTGAAAAAACAGAAACATTCAAAAAACTTATGGTATTCAATGTTTGAATATCAGCAATATTCTTTACTTCATAAATAAATGGTTCTGATATTTGGTATGATAATTGGCCATTAAGTGAAGAATTTCTTTGCTGGATAAACTCTTTTAAACCAGTTTTAACATGCTGATTTGAAAAATCATATGAAAAACTATTCTCAAAATCTTGAATACTAAACCCATAATCAAAAGTGTAATAATTATCTTCAACTACAGAATCAAATAACATTGATTTTAATGAGTCCAATCGTTGATCTAATTTTTCATTATTTATAAAACGATCAGCATAAAACTCTAAAAAGTGGGTAAATAGATTTACATATTTTTCATTCTGAAAAATATAATCAGTCAATGGCCTTGAAGTTCCATCAATATTCGCATAACTATAAGGATCAATAGATGACCAACTTTCATCAAACCAATCAACGCCAAAACTATTATCATAATCAAAAGGTATCCAATGAAAAATGTCATTATCTGGCTCGTAGTATAAATAGAAATTATTTTTTAAGTATCTATAATCATCCCAGGAACCAGTTAGTAGATTAATAGCTAAATATTGTAAAACCTGCTTAACATTTAAAATATGTTCTAATGAATCCGGATCTTGATTAATTATTCTGATTAATCTTGCTATTTGTGTAAAATCATATTCTTCTTCATTTGTTTTTAACTCATATGGTCTTGTATCACTGTAATAGGGATGATACGAAATCGGATTATCTCCTCTATATGTTAAATCAGCTGGCCATATGCACTTCCATAAATTTCCACTATCATCGCTAAAATTACGTTCTAAGAAATTATCATCAATATGTTCGACAGATACATAAAGACCATAGTAATTATCATTTATATAAACCTCGGTGTGGGAAGCTTGAGAGCTAGGAATATCTATTTTTTGAAATATATCCCAACAAATTTTACTTCTGGTTACTGATGGATCATTATGCTCTCCATTTAAGTTCATTTTTTCAATATCATAAAATTGCCTTCCTTGAACAAAATGATTGAAGTCTATCTTGAAAGATTTTTTATCAGCGTTTCTCGAAGTATTACCGCGAATACGAAAACCAATTGAATCAATATGCTCGTTTATATAAGCGTTCTGAAAATGAAAAGATGCCATATGCAAGGAATCACTATCTAAATTTTCGGAATCATATATCCATGATAACGATTGGGGGTCTATTTCTATATTGATCGTTGAGACTTCAGAATCATCATATACCATCCAAGAATTATTTGGAAATAAAATAGAAAAAAAACAAAATATGAAAATATATTTATTCAAGGTTGTAAAATTTGTATGAATATGGATCAATGCTGAAAGAAAAAGTTCTATCATAACAATTAATAATCTCTTCATCCATAATATTTGATGCAGCACTACACCTCCGAGCAAGCTCAACAGTTTCATTTCGAATATTTGGTCCATTATTGATAACTAAAATTATTCTTTCATCAAAATATGATTTCAAGGATATAAACACTGGCCCACTACTTTTTATTATTGTTTGATCACCAATTGCTAAACTAGCATAATTTAATCTAGCTTGATTTATAGCTTTAAAATGATTGAATAATTCTTTTTCATTATTATCAAGGTCAAACATCATTGGCCTTCTATTTCCAGGGTCTTGCTCACCAATCATACCAATTTCCTCACCATAGTATATGATTGGAACTCCAGGCTGTGCAGCATTAAATGCATGGAAATTAGCTAGCTTCCTATATGTAGATAAATTCCTCGTCTTTTTTACAGGATTATTAAATGCTCTTGAAATCCCATCTTCGCTAAAAGCTATTTGCCCATCAGCGTATGAAGAAAACCTTAATTGATCATGGCTGCTAGTAATATTACCCATTAAATGAATTGGGCCAAAAGAGCTTGAATTTTTAAAAATAATATTATCAATTCCTTGAAAATCAGTTTTGGAGGAACTAAACAACGATCGAACATTAAAATAAATACTGAAATTAAACTGAGCATCAAGCTCTGATGGATTAACATAAGATCCTATTAGCTCATCTGAGCCAAATGTCTCACCTATCTGATAAAAATCTTTATGAGGCAATTTAAGCATTATATCTTTTGTTAGTTTTCTCCAGAAAGAATGCGGAACATGTTTTACTGCATCTTGCCTAAAACCATCAATATTGTATTTTGTTATCCACCAAATTGCATCCTCTGTAACTTGATTAATTGCTTCAAAATTATTTGGAAAATCAAATGAAGGTAAAAATTCATCAAACCAGGTAGTAAGCATTGTTTTTCCATCCCAGAGCCTAATATTTGGCGTACCATCTTTTAAAAAAAAATTGCCAAACCATTTTTCATTCTCCTCAAAATAGATGTGATCTTGATGAACATGATTTGAGACAAAATCCAAAAGCACTTTTATATCATTTTCATGAGCAATTTCTACCATATTTAGAAAATCTTCTTCCGTGCCAAATCTTGAATCAATCTGCCTTGGCTCTACAGGCCAATAACCATGATATCCTGAAAAACTGCGATTAGGTTTTATATATTCTACATAACTTGAATCAGGTTGTGTTTGAATTGGTGAAACCCAAATCGCATTAACGCCTAAATCTGAAAAATATCCCTCATTTAGTTTTTTATTAATTCCTAAAATATCACCACCATGAAAATTTGCTAGTTTATGCAACTTAGGGTCCAAGATCTTTTTATTATTTTGCTTATTACCATCAAAAAATCGATCCACTAGCACGTTATAAATAATTTTAAAATGCCATGAATCTTGATCTGTATTTAATGGCATGCCAGATGTAATAACTGTTCTATTTTCCTGGGTATAATTACCTTCACTAGCTTTAACATAAACTCTCAGAATACCATTAGTAAAATTAGATGTATTTACAACAAGTTCATTTTCGTCTGAGACTTTGAACAGACTATCAGGCTGCTGAACATTATTAAAAAGAACAATAATTCCACTTGGGATAGCAACTTTATTATTTTCTATATATTCAAAAAATAAAAAGTCTTTAGTTTTTTTCTTTTTGAGAAGTTGGGATGAATACTTAGCATCTTTATTACTTAAATCGATTAAAGAATTATATCCACCTATATTGTTCGATACTACATTCTTATTCAAAGGATCTAATATCTCATCTCCATTAATAATGAATTTGTATTCATATTTTTGTGGTTCTAATTGAATTTCTTTTTCAAAACGTCCTTTATTTACCTCTATCATTTTTAATGAACTCCTGGACCAATCATTAAATGAACCCATTATAAAAATAGAGGAAGAGCTTGAAGACTCAAGTATAAACCTATGTTTAACCATAGGCAAATAACGCACAACTAAATCAGTTTTATATTCACCAATCCATATCTTAACTAATTCAAAATCTTTTTCAACATCACTACCATCTATGGTCAAAATATTTCCTTCTAGTTTGTGAATGCTCTTATTTCGAAATTTTAATTTAATTTCGCTTGAAGAGAAATAGTTACCAAGATCAAAACTGCGAGTAGTGCCTGTTTTTACTTGAAATTCTGGAAAAGTATGTATTTGAATAATTTTTTCATTTGCACATGAAAAAAAACTGAAGGTTAAAGATATTAAAAATATTTTATAAAAATTTTTACACCTGCTCATAAGGTTTATTTTTTTTCTATTTTAATTTTTGAAGAAAAACACCTGATAATTTTGACAATAATATTTTACGATCTACCGTTTTAAAACCATCCAGATTAAAATTATTCTCATCTAATAATATTTTCCATTTTCCAGGCGGAAGTGTTACTTCAATTTTCTGGTCAATGTGTCCATTAAAAAAAACTGCTAAATCTTCATCAGGGAAATATCCTATTACCCTTTCATCTATTACATCAAAAAATAAATTTTCTGTATTTATAGATCTTAAAGCAGGGAATTGTTTTCTTAATTCAATTAAATTTTTATAAAAATTTATTAGTTCAATGTTCACCGGTAATTCATTCCAGTTTACCCAATTAGTTGTATTATCTTTGTTGTATGGATTTCTATCCATTTTACCAACGTTAACATCTTCTGCAGAAGTGAATTCAATAATCTGAGAATGGCCCCATTCTTGGCCCTGATGAATAATTGGAACGCCTTTCGAAAATAAAAGGAACATAGCACCAAGTTTATTTATTTTTAATTGAGTCTCATTTAATTTTATATGGTTTATTTGATCATTTATAATATCTGATTTTTCATTTAACCCAAGGGAAAATCTTATATAATCATTGAAACAATAATCATCATGAACCTCTAAAAAATTAACAGCATGCTTTGATGTT
>Ga0208410_1001809_pt1 | contig 10649 bp, 8 predicted proteins | sample ETN02SmetaG_3_FD_185787 | JGI IMG/M metagenome (GOLD analysis project Ga0208410, IMG submission 185787) | Marine microbial and viral communities from oxygen minimum zone, Eastern Pacific Ocean - ETNP2014F10-02SV257 (SPAdes) (version 2) | ecosystem: Environmental > Aquatic > Marine > Oceanic ... | reverse complement strand
GACGCAGCGGTCAGCTTTTCGCGCAGACGAGGACGAGGACGAGGACGGGACGCGTCTCCGCGCGCGCGGTGAATCGCGAATCGGGAACGACGACGCGATGAAGAAAACACGATGATTATATCGATGGGGATTGATTCAAAGGCGGGATCGGGTCGTGCGGGTTGAGAAAACGGAGACGGAGGAGACGCGCCGCGCCGACGAATGACGCCTCTTGCGCGTTCATCGAAACGAATGGTACAAATGGTACGCGCGCGCAACGCCCCGTCTCGACGAAGGATGCGAAGCAAGACGACAGTCATCACAATTCCCCGTCCGATTCCTCGGCGTTCTCCTCGGATTCACTCTCGGTGTACTTTTCGTGCGCGTCGACCGCCTGTTCGATTCGTCGCCACGCGAACTCCTGCGGTCGGTCCCACGTCGACTCCTTCGTTCGCTTGTTGATGTAATACTTTTGTCCACTGTGCGCCGGATCTTCCGATACCGCGCTCATCCACTCGAACGGGCTCTCGTACGTGCTCTCACCCGTGTCGACGTCCACCCAAAAGTCTCGTCCGTCGTCGTCTTGATACGTCGCCAACCCGTCCGGGTCGTCCCAACGCGATTCTTGCGTGACGTCGTTGTAATAAAACACGTGCGTGCTCTCACTCGCGAGCGCGACGCGAGCCAGGAGCGTGCACGCCAGCGACACGAGCGATGCCGCGCACACCGCGCGTCGAACACGCGTCATCTTCACACGATTCGATTCGTGCCGATGATCGATCGACAACCGTCTCTTGAATGGATTCGCACGAAGCCGTCGCTTGGGAACGAGGGCGGGGGACGCGCGGGTACTCGCGAACGATGCGAATGCGCGAGGTTACACGCTCTGCGCGCGGGGGGGTGTGCGGGTGAGGCGCGCGCGAGTATGATTCTCATGATGACGGCCGAGACGACGCCGGGACTCGACGGCGGACGGCGGCGTGCTAGGAATGGACTAGGTGTGATGATTGATGGACGATGGACGCGTTTGAATCACGGTTTTTTTCTCTGCGCACGAATTTTTCCACCCGTGACTCTGCCCTGGACGACGCTCGCGGCGCTCGGCGCGTCGACGTCGGCGCCGACGGCGAGTCGATCCAACGCGTTTTCTCCGTGCAGCTTTCGTCGCTCTTTCGCGCGGTCTCTGTACTGTGGAATAGTGAGCGAGACGGCGTGCACGTCGTCGACATCGGTCGTCGCGGGTGGTTTCGTCGTCGTCGTCGTCGTCGGTGCCGAGGAAACGGTGGCGACGACGGGTCGTTTGTCCTTTGTCTCGGCGGCGTCTCGCTCGGCGGCGGCACTTCGTTCGGCGTCTCGCTCGCTCTTCGCGTCCGAGCCCACGACGGTGTACTCCTGCGTTTTCTCGTTCCACGAGTACCACGACTTTGTCGCTGCGTTAAAGAATAAACCGGTGTTTGCATCGTACAAAACACCGGTCGTTTTGTGTCTATAATACCCCGTCGCCTCGTCGTAGACGTAATCGGAATCTCGAGCGCCGGCGGATTTCGTCATCGAGGACGCCGCGGTGGCCTGCAAAATCGCATTCGTCGCCGTGGAATTGACGGTGGACTGTTTCTGTGATCTCGCCGAGAATGAATAGTTCACCGAGAGCGCTCCGTGAGACCAGTCGTCGCGTAACGTCGCGCCGTTGAGCGCATCCTTGACGAGGGTGGCGTTTTCAATCGACGAACAATCGACGAACGCGAAACCTTTGCGTTGTCCGGTCGTCTTTTCCGTGGGAATCTGAATCGAGCGAATCTGTGACTTATCCAAGACGGTGGCGACCTTGTTTGCTATCTCCTCCTCCGTCACATCGAACGGGATGTTTTTGAGAAAGACGACTCGCGTGGCTTGACCGAACGCCGCGCCCGACGACTCGTCTCGACCCGTCTCTCTGCGCAGTTTCCCCGCGTCGTCTTCCGAAAAGCATTGAAAACACGCCGTTCTTCGAGCGAAATTAAACGCACCGCAGTGCGCGCAATCCCAATCGACCGCCACGGGCCGCTGGTCTGGCTGCGCGCGCGACATCTCAGGCGCCTCGCGAGGCGGCTGCGGCGACCGTCGTCGTTCGCGAGAGGGCGAACGCTTGCGCTCGCGAGAGAGCGAACGCCCGCGATCTCGATCGCGGTACCCATCGTACCGGTCTCTTCCGCCTCCTCGACGGTATGCGTCGTCGTCGCGATATCTCGGCGGCGAACGCCCGCGATAATTATCGCGCGGCGGCGGCGGTTCGCCGTTCCAGTCGTCTCTTCGATCGCGATACTCTCCGTACCGGTACTCCCTCGCCCTCGGCGGAGATCGATCGCGGTATCCGTAACCGTATCGATCGTCTTCGTAACTCTCGTCGTATCGATACCAGTCGTCGTCTCGTCGTCGATCCCACCCTCTCGACGCCCCCTCGCGCTCGTCGTACCGCTCGTCGCGGCGTCCCGTCCCGAATCTCGCGCGCCCGCCACTTCCCTCGTCCGAGACCCCCTCCCCGAATCTCTGTCGCTTCATCGCGCGCCTTCTTCTTCGGCGAGGGTGGCGAGGGTTTAGCGAGGTGGATGAACGTTACGTAAATCTCTCGTTCGCCTGCGCGCGCATCGCGTACGTGTGCGTCGTCGTCAGCGTCGTCTGTCGATCGATTCATCATGATGCAGAGCGTCGAGGTCGATCATGGATGCGCTCGCGCAGCCGTCGCGGAGGCGTCGCGGAGGCCTCGCGCGCGCGCGATGACGAACCGAATGAATCAGTGTCGGCGTGTGATCGGTCTAGGAGCGCGCGCGACGGGACGGTGCCGACATGAACCGAGACGCGCGCGCTTCGACGTGTGAGGTTTGGCGGCGAACGCGCGCAGAGGGAGAGGAGAGAGACGACGCGTCGGTATCGTCGACTTACACGGCTACGGAGGAAGAGACCGCGCATTCTTTCGATCGGTCATCGTACGAGGTTGGCGAACAGGGCTTTCGGTTGGGAGAAGGCGATGGTGGAGGCGCCGACGACGACGCTCCACGCGCACGCGAACCAACCGACGGCGTAAAAGGCGGACGCCGCGACGGTCGGCGGGACGAGACCGCGCGAGAGAGTGCTCTCGGTGACGTCGATGGAGTCGTAACACCATGCTCCGATGCCGCACGAGAGTAAGAGAAGCGCGGGCGCGGCGATTTGGAGCGCCACTTTACACACCAGGTGGTTTGTCACGCCGAGTTGTCTCTCGACGACGGCGCGTTCCGTCTCCGTCAGCCGCTCCTTGTCGTTGCCCTCTTTCACTTCGTACCACGTGATCAATCCACTATCTAAATACGCTTGCAGTAGTGGGTGCACGCTCATCAACAGACACAGACCGGAAACGACCAAGACGCCGCATCGCGCGTCTCGTTCCGCTCGCGGAGAGAGTCCGAGCGGTTCTGCCACCATGGACGGCGCGCTCACGACGAGGGACATCAGAGGCGCGGCGAACGCCGTGCGCAGAATAAACTTACGCCAGGATGGAACCGCAAACGTACCCGCGTATTTATTCGCCCACTCGGGCATCTGTGTCGCGAGCAAATAACACTTGATGACGCGAATCATGCTGGCGAAGAGTAAACCAGCGACGACGGCGGCAAATATTGAATACGTCAAACCTACGTGCAAGACGGTGACGCGAGGCGGCGTGAGCGTCGCCCCAGACGTCATCGCCATTCTCGCCGCGTATCTCTCCAGCGACGTGTTGAAATCGTTCGCGGCGCGCACGAGACGGAAATCCACCACCGCGCTCGGGGCGAGAAACACGACAAAGGTGGACGCCATCCACGCCGCGAACGCGAACGCCACCGCAATCTTCCGCTCCGTTCCCGGCGTCACCCGCGCGTCCATGTACGCCGAAAACAACGCCTTGAGCGCGAGCACGACCCCGAACATCGCCATCACCGGCGTTAACCCGTCTCTCGTCCCGAACGCTCGATCCGCCGTCGCGGCGCCGCCTCCGTTCGCCGCGAGCACGCACGTCAAAAACACAACCTGATCCAACTCTGGATACAATATCCGCCGTCGCAGACTCTCGAATCGCAAATCCACTCTCGCCACCGTCGTCGTCGCCATCTCCTTCGCCTCCGCGCGCTCTCGCGCCGCCCTCTTCGCCGCCCCTCGCCCCGCCGGCGTCGGCTCCTCGTCGACGCTCGGGACGTAAAAGTACGCCAACTTACCGCACACCGCTCGCGTGCCTCGCTCGAGTGCGACGTAGGAGGCGACGACAGTGATCATCGCGAACGGCGCCACCGCGCGCCACGACGCACCGCTCGTCGACGCCGTCGATTCGCCCGCATCCATCGCGTTCGACACCATGGATTCAATTCGTCCCTCGATGGACGACGCACCGCGAACGAACGCGCGTGGCGCGCGCGCGACGACGACGACGAAGACGCGACGCTCGCGCGACGCGACGCTCGCGGGACGCGATGACTCCGTCGCCGCCTCGCGCGCGACGAGGTATGGCGCCGTACATATATAAAACACCGTACGTCTAACAAACACAAACACCCCGTGGAGCCTCCAGGCGGGATCGATTCGCGCCGCGGCGACGTCACGCGCGCACGCGCGAGGAAGCGCGCGCGCGACGACCCGAACGATGCGCGCGATGCAGACGATCCAGACGCGCGGATGGACGACGAGACGACCGTCGACGACGACGACGACGACGACCGTGGAAAAGGCGCGGATGCCGCGGATTGGAAAAATATCTCAACCGGCGACGCCGGGGGTGCGCGCGACGGCGCGTGCTTCGACGAGAGCGCGCGCGGGGAATGATCGAGGCGATGGTTCCGTGCGCGGCGACGGTAAGGGCTGGCGCAGAACGATTTCGTCGTTCGCGGGCGTGGGGGATTCGTTCGATGAGTTTAAAGGCCTCTTCTCCTTGCCCAAGCGCCGGGCCAACGACGGCCAGCGGGAAGGCGGGTTGGGACTGGCCTTGGGCCACGACGACGACGATGACGAGATATCGGTGCACAAGAAAGACATGATGAAGGTGTTTTTACCGGTGGCGCTGTCAGCGGCGGTGGCGTCGGTGGGATATCTCGTCAACGTCGTGCGCATGAATGCGAAACACGGCGTGTCGGATTTATTGTACAAGCTCGTCTTCGACGACGTGTGGGCGAGCATCGCGATCACGGTGCTCTGTTTGTACACGAATTTTGCGCAGACGGCGGTGTCTTTGACGTTCACGACGGCGTCCAACTTTATCAGACCGACTCGCGTGAACATGCTCTGGTGGGTCTCTCTGTTCATTCAGCGATCCATCACGCACGTGACTACGATGATCAAGGTGACGCTCGTGTGGAGTCTGGGGAATCTCGTATGGTCGTTGATTCCGCTCGGAATCGATCTCATCAAAGTTGACAACGCGGCTTCGGACGGTACCGATCACGTGCACACGCTCTTGACGACCATGTTGGACGCGAATAACGACGGAATCGTCACCACCACCGAGGTGCAAATGTGGTTCGTCGCCAAAACGTTGCGTCTGCTGTGGTGCTTTTATTTCTTTCAAATCTCTCGATGGTTCATGGCGTTGAAATCGGCGCCGACGATTCAAGAGATGCGAACGAGAGGCACGAGTTACGATCGCGAAGACTTCATGTCGCAGGCACTCAGACATCATTTCGCCGGTTTACGCGGCGACCGAGGCGTGTCGTGGGATCAACAGGCGCGCAGCGCGCTCATCGATAAAGCATTATCTATCGCGACATATCTGTTCGGTGCGTACTGGTGTTTGAGCTCTTTGGGCGTGAACATGACCGGTCTTCTCGCCGTCGGAGGGGTGTCCGGTATCGCCATCGGTTTCGCCGCCCAAAAACTCGTCAGTAACTGCATCGGCGGTATCTTAATCTTTGTCACGCAGCCCTTCGTCGAGGGAGACCATGTACAATTCGGAGGTATCGAGGGCCGAGTCGAGCTCGTCGGCTGGCACTCGACGAGAATATCGTCGCTCGAGGACGGTTTCTCGTACATCGTCCCCAACACCGACGTTCTCGGCTCGGCGCTCAGAAATCTCTCTCGACGCGAGTACATCCCAATCAAGGAGACGATTCCGTTCCCAGACTCGATCAAGACGAAAGATCAGGTGCAAAAGTTTATGGATGACATCACCAAACTCGTCGTGGACACCGTTGATGCGTGGAGCGTGCGTAAACCCGTCGTACACATGACATTTGACGGTCTCACGCCGAAGATTCGCATCAAAGCCTTCATCGACGGCGCAAAGGATAAAAACAAGGCGGATGAGTTGACTGTAGAACTCATGCGTGGCATCGTCGAAAAGTTGGACCATCCGTCCGCCGCGCGGGCGATAGAGTGATGCGCGAACAAGTGGATTAATAATTTCATCATTCCGTAACCGTTGTTGATATCAAATGCCAAGAAATATGACTAAGTTGTCGCGTGCCTCGAGAAAGGCATTCTATAGTTTACTCTGCCCGATGCCGAAAACGGCGGCGCGTACCTGCGCTGCCGCGCGCGCGCCCGTCTCCATCGCTCCTTGGAGACACGGATTCACGCCAGTGTGCGTCGCTTCGCCGGCGAAAAAGAGCGTGTTGGACACGGGCGCGGCCAAAAGCGCCCTTGAGTCGCCGGCGTTCACCGTCGGGTGCGTGTACGCGCCCTGCACCAACCTCTCTTGCGACCAACCGACGTACTTCATCGTGGTGATGTGTTCCTTGCACGAGACGTTGAAGATGGTGTCGAGTTGGTCTATCGCGCGCCGGAACATGACGTCTCGGTTCATCTTGTCCAACTCATCCGCGAGATCACCGGCGATGAAAAACGTCACCAAACCGACGGTTTCCGCTACCAATTTCGCCTCTCGACTCGTCGCGACTTCGCGCGCGAGCGGTGATTTCGGATACTTTGTGATCCAAAACTCGGGTAAGAAGCAATTCGTACACACGACGTCGAAGACATCCTCCGGCCACACTACTTTACGGAACCCCACGAAGAGTTTCGCCGCGTTTCCGATCTGAATCGTCTCCGCCGCGCGCGTCTTCGCCGCCGGCAACCGCGGAATGAACCGCACTCGATTCTCCGTGTTGTTTGGACGAAGCGCCGTGATGGGGAGCGCCACGATGCACTTTTTCGCGGTGATGACCTCTTTCCCGCCTCGTCGCGTCACGCGCACCACTCCCGGAGTGGAGTAATCCACGCTCTCAATCTCCCAATTTGTCCGCACGTCCAAACCGTCGGCGAGCGCGAGCGCCACTTCGCGCAGCGGTCGATCCAGCACCAAGTACTTCTCCCCGTAAATCCAATTCTTCTTCTCCTCGATGAGTTCGCGCATGCCCAAATGTCTCAACGACGAACCAAAATCATTCGCATAAATATTCTCCGCCAATTTAATCACGCTGTCCGACGCGCGCACCGTGTTCGTCAACCACCCCAGCGCCGTCTCGTCGGCGTCCTCCTCTCCCGGCGCCCCCGGAAGTTCGTCGAACAGTCGGTGCACGCGCCGCACGTCGCTCGACCTCGCCTCCGCCTCATCCGCGCGCATGAGCCCCCCCTCGCTCCCTCCCAGGTAATACCTATCCGGCCACTCCCTCTCCGTCGTACCGAACCCGTGATTATCGATGAATCGTTTCAGCGCGCTCCGTTCGTCCCCGTGCGCGAACTCCGGTCCCAGATTCACGTCCCACGGCGCCGCGTCTCTCGCCGCGCGCACGCGTCCGCCCACCTCGTCTCTCGCTTCGAGCACCACCGCGCGCATCCGTCGAAACGCACCCCTCGGAGACGCCCCCTCGCCGTCGTCCACCTCTTCCCCCTCGCGCGTCGCTCCCGACCGACGCCGACCGCGTCCATCGTCGTCGTCGTCATCGCCGCCGCCTCGCGTCACCGGTGATTCCGGCGCGCGCATCGTCGCGCACCTCGCCGCGTGTAATCCCGCGACGCCGGCGCCGAGGACGACGACGTCCACCGTCGACGTCTCCGACATCCTCGTCGACGTTCCCCTCGGCTCGATGTGTCGGTCGCGCGCGAACGCGACGACGAACGCGCGAGGCGAGGCGTGGCGATGCGAAGGGTCGTGACTCGTCATCATGAATGATGAATGATGACGCGATGACGCGAGACGGTGACGCGCGACGACCGACCGACCGACCGACCGACCGACCCGGGGAGTCTACGCGAACCAAGGCGCGTCCGGGTGGTCGATTGCATTCATTCATTCATTCGATCCTCTCCTCTCATTCATCTCATCTCATTCATTCCATGGGTGTCTCGGGCCGAGTGGTGCGATGGGTGGGGACGTGTGAACGGGGGTGTGATGCGTCGATGGCGATGCTCGGACCGCCGACGGCGGTGTTCGGGATTGTGTTGACGCTGGGAATCGCGCGAGAGACGGTGGAGGCCACGTGTGGGGCGCTGCGGGGGAGAGGGGAGGTCGGGGCGGCGGCGGCGTGCGCGCGGGCGACGGTGGCGTGCGCGGCGAACGCGTTGTTTAATCACGCGGCGTGCGCGGTGACGAGACCGGGTGGGCCGAGAGACGCGGAAGCGAGGCGAGCGATGGAGCGAAGGATGAAGGAACGCGCGCAGGAGGACGCGGAGAGCGGTGGGGGGTTGCGGAAAGCGGTGGAGGAGGGACGGTACTGCGAGACGTGCGACTGTCCAAAGCCGGACATGTGTCATCACTGTTCGGTGTGTAAAAAGTGCGTGTTGAAGATGGATCATCACTGTCCGTGGGTTATGAATTGCGTGGGGGTGAGGAATTATAGGTATTTTTTCAATTTCATCTTTTACGCGTGGTTTGGGTGCGCGACGGCGGCGCTCGGCGGCGCGGCGGTGTTGCTCGGAACGCCGAGGGAGACGCCGACGTCGGAGGAGACGCTTCGACGCGTCGTCTTCGTCACCATCATGGCGGTGGCGGTGCTGTGCGCGCTGACGTTTTTAGTGACGTGGCAAGCGTATATCGCGTTGACGGGACAGACGACGATCGATTACTACGACTGGAGAGACGCGGCGAACGAATTAAAGGCGAGAGGCGCGACGCCTCCAAAAAAGACACCCTTCGATCGAGGACCCGTCAAGAATTGGCAGGACGTCTTCGACGAGCGCGGGAGGTTTTGGTACCTCGCGTGGGCGTTACCTCGTTTCCGTCCGCATTCGGGGTCGGGGGTGTACTACAAAGAATTCGGACCGCGCGCGCTCTGAGCGAGCGACGGCGGCGCGTACGCGTAGACTTGTTAGATATTAAGTGAACATTGTTTCAACAGACAGATAGACAGACGATGACAAATACAACACGAGACCGACTCGCTCACTTTCGAGTCAAGATGCCGCCGATATTTTCTCGCAGTTCCTCTTCGCTCACCTCGTCGTAATCGGTGGCTTGAATCTCCACCGCGATGCCCGACAGTCGTCCCTTGAAGAAATCCTTGGTGGACGCGTATAACATCTTACTCTTCAGACGCGCGGAATCCGGGTTCCACACGATGAAGACGAGCTTTCTGAACTCACACTCCTCCGAATTGACGTATCGGTAATCGTACACGGCGTATCGACAATCATCCTCCGGAAGCGCGGCGACGAAGTCTTCGTAAGCGCCGTCGACGGCTCCCGTGGCAGCGGTGAGCACGGACCCCTCCGTCTCTTCCACGCGAAACGTCGCCCACTGAAGATCGCTCGTGCGCATCTTCACCTTGTTAAAAACCGTCAAACAATCATCCGTGACGGCGACGCCGCTCAGACTCTTCCCCGTCGCCGCGGGCGCGCCTCGCTCGACCGGCGGCGGAGGCGCCGCGGGCGCGGGCGCGCTCGGAGGCGGCGCCACCGGTGCCTCCGAGCGTTCGTTCGCATCACCATCCTTCCCATCGCTCTCCTCCTGCACTCCTCCTATTTTCGTCATAAACGTCGGTCTCGCCGCCGCGCTCTTCTCGACGTTGAATCGTCCCTCGCGCGTCGTCGTCTCTCTCAACACCTCCAATTCCTCCCCATCCCCCACGTTTTCGCACAGTAATCGCTCCACATCACCGCTCACGCTCAACGCACCCTCTCGCATCGCTCGCAACATCGCTCGACGCACGCCATCGACGTCAGACGCGCTCAACACACCGGATGCATTCGCCTGGGCGATCTTGTGCGTGAACAGAAACCAGTCTTTCGCGCGCGCGTATTCGTCGACGGTGATGAGACCGGCGTCGAGCGCGGACTTGACCGAGGCGAGGGATTCCATGGTATCGTTCGCGCGGTCGTTCGGTCGGTTCGTCCCCGATCGGTCCTCGGTTCGCGCGCGGTGAATGACGCGTTCCCAACGGCTTTCGGTGGGGAAAATGCAAAAAAATCAGACGCGAGGGAAGAGAGAGGGAAGAGAGAGACTATCGGTACTACGGGGCTACCGTCGCGGGTGTGCGTGACACCTCGCGACGAGGATAAGCGCGCGGGTTCGTGGACGGTCGGTGGACGGTGGGAACGGCGCGCGTCCTACGGGTGGTCGCGCGCGTCTTCGAGGAACGCGGCGACGGCGTCGTCGAGCTCGGCGAGCGCATCCGTGGAATCGAGTCGGGCGGCAAAGAAACCGCGGAGGTGCGCGGCGAGCTCGTAGGCGGTGGATTCGCGAATTTCTTGGCGCGTGCGTCGCGTCGTCGTCGTCGTCGTCGGGGGCGGCGGGGGCGTCGTCGGGGGCGCGGACG
>Ga0208410_1001808_pt1 | contig 10650 bp, 12 predicted proteins | sample ETN02SmetaG_3_FD_185787 | JGI IMG/M metagenome (GOLD analysis project Ga0208410, IMG submission 185787) | Marine microbial and viral communities from oxygen minimum zone, Eastern Pacific Ocean - ETNP2014F10-02SV257 (SPAdes) (version 2) | ecosystem: Environmental > Aquatic > Marine > Oceanic ... | reverse complement strand
CCATTTAACTTTGCCCTTAGGCATGTTTCTCCTTATATTTTTTAGACTAGGCAACTTTACTATATTGAAATTAATAAGGTAGTTTTTTTATAATTTCTTGTAAACTTCTTCCGCTAATTTTGTTGCTTCTTCCTTAGAAACCTCTCCATCATTGATTCTTTGCTCATATAAAGCTTTCATAATCTTTCCAACATTGGGGCCTGGTTCTAAGCTAAACATCTCCATTACCTCATCTCCTGAGATGGGTGGTCTCAATTTAGATAGCTCTTCCTTTTCTTTTACTTCTTTTACTCTCTCCTCCATCTCATCTAAATATTTGTTTATCTCTGTATATTTATCTTTATTTTTTGTTGTTATATCTGCTCTAACTAATTCATTTAATTCGGATATTAAATCTCCAGCATCGATTATGTATCTTCTAACGGCAGAATCTGTCCAGCCCATTTTGAAGGTGTGTGGTCTGAGGTGGTTTTCAACCAAAAGGGCTACATCAGTTATAGTTCTTTTATCGTACTTAAGTCTCTTCATGATTTTTTTACTCATCTTAGATCCGACAACCTCGTGATGTCTAAAATGTACTTTTCCGTTTTCTATTCCTTTAGTTCTTGGTTTTCCTATGTCGTGAAGAAGTGCTGACATTCTAGAAACTAATGTTGGAGAAACTCTATCTACAACAACCATCGTATGTTCATAAACGTCTTTATGGTGATGTTCCGGGTCTACTTCAATTTTTAATTCATTTAACTCTGGTATTATTAACTGACTTAGGCCGCTCTCTACGAAAGCTTTTAATCCTAATGATGGATTTTCTCCTATCAGTAGTTTGGTAATTTCGTCTCTTATTCTTTCAGTACTTACTATTTCTATTCTCTCAAGGTTTTTTGAAATAGCTTCAAAAATATCTTTGTTTGGTGTAAACCCATGTGTGCTTATAAACCTACAAGCTCTAAGCATTCTTAATGGATCATCCGAAAAGGAAATATGGGGGCTGTCTGGTGTTCTTATTATTCCTCTTGAAAGATCTTTCATTCCACTATATGGATCGATAATTTTATTTATATTTATGTCATATGCAATAGCATTAACTGTAAAATCTCTCCTACTTAGGTCTGTATCTAGATCTTTGGACGTTTTAATTTCGGGTTTTCTTGAACCTTTATCATATGCATCTTCTCTATATGTTGTTATGTGAAGAGAATATTCTTCAATTCTTGTTTCTACTGTTCCAAAAGCTTTTCCTATTTCTGTTGTTTTATAACCGTTTTTATGAAGTAACTTTAAAGATTCCTCTGGACTTGCGTTAGTTGTGAAGTCAAAATCATTTGTATCTATTCCTAAGATTCCGTCTCTAACAGCTCCTCCAACAAGATATATTTCAAAGCCAGCTTCTGCATAGGAAGATGAAACCTTTTTCAAAAAAGGTTTTTCATCTAAAGTTTTTATTAATGTTGTTGGTACCATATTGTTAGCTTAGAAGAAGAATTGAAAGAATAAAGGATGAATTCTAAAGTAGATTTTGCAGCAGGTGGGATAGTTTTAATAAACAATCAGGTCCTTTTAGTAAAAAATCGGCTAAGAAAAGAGTATGAAAAAAATTACAACTCTGGCTTTTGGGGTTTTCCGAAAGGTCATTTAGAGGAAGGCGAAACACCTCTTGAGGCTGCTGAAAGAGAAGTTTTTGAAGAAACAGGATTTCAGGTTAAATGTCTTGATGAAAAACCTGTAGCTGAATCAAGATACTTGATTGAATATGGGGAAACCATTCAAAAAACAGTTTGGTTTTATGAAATGATAGTTGTAAAGGAATTTGTAAAAGAGCCAGATCACGAAATTGAGGAAATAGCTATTGTTTCAGAAAAAAAGGCTCTTGAGTTGTTAACTTATGATGAAGATAAAAAAATTTTAAAATATGTATTTAACAGATGAGAAAAGATTAAATCTTAAAATAAATGGTTCTTTTTATACAAGAAAGTGGAATGATTTTGTTGACTATATTTATTTTGAGAAGATTCTTGGAGGTAAGCCTCTTTTAAAAAATATAAATAAGCAATCAAAAGAACTGGGGTTGTCTTTTAACTCTTCAATGATTAATCAAAACGAAACAAAAAAATGGTTAGAATCTGGGTGGGTTGAAAAACATACTTTGCTTATTTGTGAATCAAATCTTAAGAATATTAAAAAAACTAGCCAAAATAATGACAAACCAATAGACCATAAAAGGCTTAGATTGTCAGACATAGAAAGTTTATTAAATATAGATGCTAATATCTTTGACCCGTATTGGAGGAATTCTTATTCGAATTTTGTTGAAACAATGAAGAGTTGTAATAACAATTATTTGTTTAAGATCTTTTCAGGTAGTGCGTTGAGAGGTTATGCAATTCTTGGTGAAACTCGTGGCTTTACGTACCTTCAAAGGTTTGGTATTGATAGATCATTTCAAAATCAAGGTTTAGGTAAAGAATTACTCCAATATATTTTATTGTTTGCCAAATCAAAAAATTATAAAAAAATGAAACTAAACACACAAGAAAATAATGAGGCTGCTTTAGGTCTTTATACAAAAAACTCTTTCAGTGTTTCTAAAAGAAAACTAATCATAATGAGTTCTTTTATTCAAAACGAAGTTTAAAGAGTTCCTTAATAAACTTAAGTGGCTTATCATAGCAATATGGAAGAAGATAGTTTTGTAGAATCGGTAGATGGTCTAATAAAAACAATAAAAGAACTTATTGTTAGGCCTATTCAGCGCTTTACGGGTTTTGCGAGTCTTGGTTTATTGCTTGTTGTTCTTTTATTAACATCACTGGTTTTTTTATTTATGGGAGTAATTAAAATAATGCAAGGACTTGGTGTATTGCTTGGAGTTAATCCAACTGGTTTCGCTTTAGCTGCACTTGGTTTAGTTTTTTTATTTTTATCTTTAAACAATTACAGAAAGAAGAGAAATGCATAGTGTAGCAATTATTGGTTCGGGTCCTGCTGGTTATACTGCTGGTATTTATGCTTCAAGAGCCAGCTTAGAACCTGTCCTTTTTGAAGGGCTGGAGTCTGGTGGTCAGCTTATGTTAACAACTGATGTAGAGAATTATCCTGGTTTTGATTCTGGAATAATGGGGCCTGATTTAATGCAGATATTTAAACAACAGGCTGAAAAATTTGGAACCCAAATTAAAACCGAAACAATTAATAAAATAGAAAAAATTGATGGTGGTTTTAGGCTTGAAAGCGGAAAAGATACTTATGAATTTAAATCAGTAATTATCTCCTCCGGGGCCTCTGCTAAATGGCTTAATGTAAAAGGAGAGAAAGAACTTCAAGGTCACGGTGTTTCCGCATGTGCTACTTGTGATGGTTTCTTTTTTAAAGAAAAAGAAGTAATTGTAGTTGGTGGTGGCGATTCGGCCATGGAGGAAGCTCTTTTCTTAACAAAATTTGCATCAAAAGTGTACATTGTGCACAGAAGAGACTCTTTTAGAGCTAGCAAAATCATGCAAGACAGAGTTTTAAATAATGAAAAAATTGAGGTGCTTTGGAATAAAGAATTAATTGAAATTCATGGAAATCAAAGTGTAGAATCTGTTTCCCTTAAAGATACTTCAAATAGTTCTTCTTCAGAGTTAAATATAGATGGAGTTTTTATGGCTATTGGTCACACGCCAAATGTATCTTTCTTAGATGGTTTAGTCGACCTAGATGAAAAAGGATACATAAAAACAGGTTTCACAACTGATACCAGTACTTCTGTACCGGGAATCTTTGCAGCTGGAGATGTTGCTGATTCAGTTTATAGGCAGGCAGTAACAGCTGCAGGTACAGGGTGTCAGGCGGCAATTGATGCCGAGAGGTGGCTTGACCATTAATCTAGAATCTCTCTCTTTTGTAGACGAACTTTCAGAGGTTGAATTACAAGATCTTAAAGAAAGGTTAAATTATGTTGGGTATTCATCAACAGGAGAGAAAGCTGAAATTAAATCTATTCTTTCTTTGTTTTTAGAAGATAGAAGTATTGAAAACGTTTCAACAAAGGAAGAGCTTTGGATAGAGTTGGTGAATTATGGATACAAACTCGGAGACAGGATTTTAACAAAAACAAATCCAGTCCTTTATGGATCAGATGTTGAAGAGCTACAAGAACTTTTATCTAGGCTAGGTTTTTACTCAGAACCTATTAACGGGATCTTTACAAATGAAGTTGTCTCTTCAGTGGTTAAGTTTCAAGAAAATAGGGGTCTTGATGTAGATGGAACTGTGGGTTTAAATACTGTTGAAGAAATTAGAAAACTTATAAGACCTGGTTTTGATACGTCACTAAATGAAGCAATTAAAACAATTTCACCTGGTTTCATGACAGGAAGCATTGGCTATTCTGTTTCTTTTAATTTTCCAAACTTTGGAAGCTATAAAGACCAAGTTGCTGTTTATGAAAAAACAAGAAACCTGTGTTTAGAAAAAAATATTCTTGCTTCTTTTGCCTCTGAAGCCGGTGAGAAGATAGAAGAAGAAAACATTATAAATTATGTAAATAATAAACAACCAGCTCTTTTTGTTTCTTTTAAGAGTTCTGATGAAAGTTTGATTGAATACTTCAAAGGAAGTTTTTCTGAAAGCATTATTGGTAAAAAGCTAAGTGAGTCTATCCAAGATAGATTTAATATCCCCATTGCAGGAAGAGCTTCAAGTCTTTTAAAAAATACAAAATCTGTTTCAATTATAATAAATGGTAATTTTTACCAAATTAATGAACTAGAACAAATCCTTACTTATCTTTTAGATAGTTTAAATGAATCATTGTCTACTTAAATCTATCTATAAAAGACCTTAATGCATTTTCTGTTGGGAAATTTAGCGTTACCTTAAATTTTTTATTGTTCTTTTTAATATCTGCTTTTGATCCTGTTTTGTCTTCAAAAAAATTTTTGTAGTGTATTAGTTCTTCAGAGGTTTCTTTATTAAGTGTTGTGATGCTTCTTACTCTTTCTTCTACTTGCCTACTAGATAGTTTTAAATTTAAGATTTCAGCAAGGAGTTCTTCTTGTTTTTCTTCTTTTAAATTAATTATTGGCTTAACTTGCCCCATTGTTACTACTTCTTCTTGAAGTGCTTTGTAAACCTTGCTACTTAGTTTTGATAATCTAAGTAGGTTTGATACGTATGATCTACTTTTCCCAACTAAAATTGCTATGTCTTTGGTTTCTAAATTATATTCTTCAATAAGCTTTTTATACCCTGCTGCTTCTTCTGTTGTATTTAGTTGTTTTCTTTGTACGTTCTCAACTAAACCAATCACTGCAGCATCTCTAGAACTTACGTCTTTAATTAAACAAGGGACTGATTTTAATCCTGCTTCTCTTGAGGCTCTTAGTCTTCTTTCACCCGCAATGAGTCTGTATTCACCAGATCCTGCTTCTTGAACTATTAATGGTTGTAAAATTCCGTTCTTTACTATTGACTGACTCAATTCTGAAAGCTTTTCTTTATCAAAATTTGTTCGAGCTTGTGTCTCGCTTTTCTTTATTAACGATATGTCTATTTCTACAGCCTTAAACTCTCTAACATTGGTATCTGTTATTAACGAACTAAGAGATCTTTTCATTTATTCCAACTCTTTCTATTATTTCTTCTGCTAATTTATTAAATTCTATTTTTGCTTTACTCTCCTCACTAAAATCTATTACAGTTTTTCCATAAAATGGGCTGTCAGCAATTTCAGTTAAGTGAGAAATTTTTGTTTTTAATAATTTATCTCCAAGTAAGTATTCTAATTCAGTCAAAAACTCCTTGAAGCTAGACCTCTTTATTTCAACCTGGTTTAAAAGTACTCCTAAAAATATAGGATTAATATTAGGTATATTTTTTAATGTCGTTTTAGCAAAATTCATAGCTTGTGCTACTCCTTCAATGGCTAAGAATTCTGGCTTTGTTGGTATCAAGTAATAATCTGATGCGGCAATTCCTTCCTGTACTAAAGAGCTCATCGTTGGTGGTGTGTCTATAAAAACAAAGTCAAAATTATTAAAAATTCCAGCTTGTTTCAATTTCCTGATTCTTGATCCTCCAATAATCTTTTCTTCGTTATATTTCACTATTTGTTTATTTGAAGGAATAATTGAAAGGTTTTCATTCAATTCTCCTGGGTGTAGCTCCTTTACCCCCTCTAATAGCTGGATACTATTTGTAACTTCATTTGTGTTTTTATCAAAATTTAAATATGTGGAAACATTACCTTGTGGATCTAGATCAATAATTAATGTTTTATAACCATTTTTTGAAAAAATGCTAGATAAATTAACAACTGTGGTTGTTTTTCCTACTCCTCCTTTTTGACAAATTATTGATATTATTTTCACATACTTGTTATAACATCAATAAATCGATAATCGTTTTTATTAATAAAAAATTTTTCTTGTTTCACGTGAAACTTTTCATTTGTTTTTAGTCTATTTTTTTCATTAGAAGAAACAAGGTATGTATTTTTCTTTAGTGTTTTTGTGACTTCTTTAATCAAATTAGAAGTTGATAAATAGCACCTAAGTGTAAATATAGCGTTTTCTTCCTTATTTAATAGTTCTATGGCGTTTCTTTCTTCTGCAAAAAGTTCTTCCATTGCTAGTAATTTTATTAACCTCTCTAGTTCAAATATTCTGCTTTTTTTATTATCTATTAATGTTAATTTTCTTTTGCTTGCAATAGCTATGGGTATTCCTGGAATTCCTCCACCTGTTCCTATATCAAAAATGCTCGCATTTTTTAGATCTAGATCTTCAATTATTTTATAAAAATATAGTGAATGAACAATGAACTCGTCCCAAATATATTGATCTGTTTTTGGACTAATTAAACCAGTTTTAACGCCCGTAATAGAAAGCCATTCATGATATTTTAGAAGTTTTTCCTTGTTTTCCTCTAGGTATTGTTCTCCCCACGCTGGAATTTGGGGATTATAGGTCATTCTTCTTCTTGTTCGCTAGGTGCAAAAACTACAGACCTATAAGGCTCTCTTCCTTCTGAGTATGATTTTATAGCATCTATTTCAGAAACAGCATCGTGCAGTGTTTTTCTATCAACTGAGTTCATTGGTTCTAACATAACCTCTTGTTTATCCTCAAGAATTTGTTTTGTTAATCTTTCTGCATAAATTGTTAAAGCTTCTTTTCTTTTAAGCGCATAGTCTGCAACATCTAACCTAAGCCTTGTTCCTGCACCTGTTTTTCTTTGAATAACAGTTCTTGTAAGTTCGTGTAGTGAACGAATAATGTTTCCTTTTTCACCAACAAGAGCCTCTGTTTGTTCACCAGTAACTTTAACAAGAAGGTTTCTATCTTCTGTTTCTCCTTCTACTGCGCCTTCTAAGCCAAAAGATTTAATAAGTCCCTCTAAAAAAGATATTGAAACCTCTAGTTGTTTTTTTGGGTCTGCTTCAACTCTTGGTTTTTTTGGTTCAAATTTTTCTCTTCTATTTCTTGGTCTGTCGTTTCTATTTCTCTTTTTATAATTTCTTCCGCTTTGATTTTTAAAGCCGTTTCTTACTGAAATTCTAACTAAAGCTTTTGTTCCTCCAACACCAAAAACCCCTCCCTCTGGTTCTCTTAATATGCTTATGTCTGCTTCGGTCGCATCATCTAGTTCTAATTCTTTTAGGCCTGCTTTTATTGCGTCATCAATGGTCTTTGCTTCAACTTCTACCCATTTATTAGACATTATTTTCTCCTTCTTTTTTTTCTTTTTTTACGAGAGTCATCATTAACGGGCCCTTCTCCGTTTTTATTATCTTTTTCGTTGTTTTTCTCGTTTTCTTTAGTTTTTTTGTCAGGTTCGTTTTCTTCAATCTTAACAATTAGGGCTTGCTGTCCGATTCTGAAAATATTTCCTGTTAAAAAGTAAACAACCAAACCCGATGGAAGGGTCCACGAAATAAAACCAAAAAATATTGGCATAACCTTTCCTATCATCTGCATTTGCTGTTGTTGTTGGTTGTTTGACTTTCCTTGTTTCTTGGTTAATTGGTTTTGTTGAATTAAAGCCGTACCAACCACTAAAAGTATTAAAACAATGTATGGAGCTCTATCAATCCAAGCGGTTATTGCAGATGCTGGAATCTGTAGGTCCATATTAAAGAATAAAACACTTGATTGATTACCAAGCTGTGAATAAAGATTTGCTTCTTTTGGTATGAATAAAAGTGGTTCTCTTAGGACCCTAAAAAGAGCGAACCAAATAGGCATTTGAACTATAAGTGGAACAACACAACCAAGGGGGTTTATTCCTTTTTCTTTATAAAGCTCAGCTATTTTTTTATTTAACTCTTCTTTATCGTCTTTATATTGTTTTTGTACTTTTTTTATATCGGCTTGTGCGTCTTGCATTCTCTTTGTAGACCTTGTTTGTCTTAGGGTTAGCGGAAAAATTATAATATTAATTATTATTGTCAATATAACTATTGATAAGCCGTAAGAAACTACAAAGTCGTAAATGTAGGAAAGTAAAAAACCTATAGCTAAAGCGAATGGTTCTATTATTGCCAATTTTTACCAATTTTTCTATATATTGGATTACAGATATAAATTCTATATAAAACCAATGGAATGACTTTTATAAGACCTTTTTCGTTTACTCCTTCTGTTATAACAGAAGAGCAGGTTGGATAATAAATGCAGTTTCCTTGTCCCAAGCCAAAAAAACCCAATAAGGATCTAAGTGTTAAAAATATTAAACTCGTAATCTTCACTTCTATTTTAGTTTTGGATGAGATGCAATAATTCTGCTTAATTCTTTATATTTAAGCTTGGTTCCTTTTTTTGTTCCAATAATATAAATATCAAAATTATTTTTTGCTTCTAAACCTCTAACTACCTCTTTAATCTTTCTTCTAAACTTGTTTCGCTTAACTGCGTTTGCTTCTGATTTAGGAATGCTTATTCCTAGTCTCGACAGCTTTTCATCACTGTCTTCTATGTATACTCTTAAACCTTGCTCAGTTAAACAATTTTCTTCTTTTTTCAGGCCCAAAAAATGATTGCTATTTTTAAAAGTAGTAAAATTTACCAACTAATTATGCAGAAAGAACCTTGCGACCTTTACTTCTTCGTCTTTTTAGGATTTGACGCCCCGCTCTGGTACGCATTCTTGTTCTAAAACCGTGTTTTCTGCTTCTTTTTCTATTACTAGGTTGATAAGTTCTTTTCATTTTTTACCTGTTTAATCACAATAAATGAAATAATTAATTAAACAAACTAATTAAATTTTTTATTTGGATGTTCGCGAAAAACAAATAAGCTTCGCGAAAATTATATTAACTAGCTTTTGTAATCTATTTTTTTTGTCCTTGCTTTTGTTGACTATTTATTAAAAAAGTTAAGTAACTTGGGCTTTTTCTTGATCGGTTTTATTTTTCCTTTTGTTTAGTTTGTTTTTAACACTCTATGTTTTTTTTAGCTAATAAATTAAATTACTATAAGCATGAATCAAAAACTTATAGATTTTAAACAAAAGATACTTGAAGAACCCCTTTCAAAAACAGATAAATATTGGTTGGAACAGGTTGATTTTCGGACAAACCAAGAAAATGAACTTAGTTTATTTGTAAATTCTGAATTTGTAAAAAGCTCCATTGAAAAAAAACTCTATAAAAAAATTAAAAGTGTTTACAAAGACGTTTCTGGTTCTGATGATTGTGTTTTTGTCTTAGATAAGAAGCTTAAAAAAGAAATTAAGTTAAAGGTGCCTTCTGTTTCTCTTTTTGAAGAAAAAACAACCGAAGAAAATGTTGTTGAAGAAAAGGTTTTAGCTGATCTTTCTGTTTTTGATAGTCTTTTGGTCGGTGTTTCTAACAACCTAGCCATAACAGCCGCTAAAAATGTTGTTTTGGATCCCGGTCAAAGGTTTAATCCACTTTTTGTTCATGGGGAACCAGGTGTTGGTAAGACCCACCTTTTAAAAACAATGGAACAGTCTTGTGTTTCATCTTATTATATAGATTCTGAATCTTTTTTAGAGTCTTATGTAAGCGGTATAAAGAACCAGGATATAGATTTGTTTAAAAATAAAATCAGATCTGTCGATGTTTTATTAATTGATGACATCCAGTTTTTTGTTGGTAAAAAGGGTGTCTCGGAAGAGCTTTTTCATACAATAAATTATTTTTTAAACAACGAAAAAGCTGTTGTTTTGGTTTCTGATCAAAAACCTCAAAACCTTTTGGGTTTTCCGGAGAGGCTTATCTCTAGAATATTGAACGGATTGGTTACAGATATTGGTAAGCCAGACAAAAAGATGTTCGAAGAGGTTTTAAGGATAAAAAACGACAGTTTCGAAGGCACTCTGTTAACAAAAAAAGAAATTGATGAGCTTGTTGGTCTAGAGATTAATAACTTTAGAGACATAAACGGAGTTGTTAATAATCTCGTAATAAATAAACAAACAGGTGTTGGTAATTCTGAATATATTAAGGGCCTTGTTGGTGAGTCAAAAAAGAACGTTGTTGCTTTCTTGACTCCTGATTTTATTTTGGAGTATGTTTCAGAGGTATACCAAATAGATAAAAAATTAATAGTTTCAAAAAACAGAAGCTCTAACGTCGCAGATGCTCGAAACCTTTGTGTTTCTTTAATTAGAAAACATACGGACCTTTCTCTTTCTCAAATTGGTCTT
>Ga0208410_1001807_pt1 | contig 10650 bp, 10 predicted proteins | sample ETN02SmetaG_3_FD_185787 | JGI IMG/M metagenome (GOLD analysis project Ga0208410, IMG submission 185787) | Marine microbial and viral communities from oxygen minimum zone, Eastern Pacific Ocean - ETNP2014F10-02SV257 (SPAdes) (version 2) | ecosystem: Environmental > Aquatic > Marine > Oceanic ... | reverse complement strand
CAAGTAGCTATGGACGGAGCAGAAACCCCTATCTTCATCGGAAGAGTCGCCGCAGCAGTAATTTCAGATCCCATCCATCATGAAATGACCGGCAGGGTCCACTGGAGTAGCGAACTAGGAATTGGATACCAAATCACAGACGAAAATGGTGAAACACCCACATCAGCTCGTGAACGCTTCAAAGAAGCACCAAGAGCTAACCCATATTCTGATGAACCTTTACAGTTCGCACCCCGGCTTGCCCATGGTGGTGAAGAAAAAAACGATTAAAGAACGTAGCCGCTCCAACGTTGAGAGAGTTCCTGTCGGAGCTCATCATCGCTCAGATCACTAAAATTGCTTCCAAGTTCTTGATTAAAACGCCCGATAGCTTCATTGATTCCTATATCGCCAATCCCATTAGTTGAATCCTCATACGTTTGTTTGTCTGAGTACACCTTTGCTTTCCATGAAAGCGAAAGCCGGACATCTGAGTCACTATATGAAGCTAACACTTCTCCTTGTTCAAGGACCTTCCAGGAAACTCCATCGTGGTTCAATTCAGTGTTTATTGACATTCCTTCGGGGGGAGTCGCACCTTTTGGACCATTTCGTTCAACGAGATGATGCATGAAGTCATTGTCGCCAACAACAGCAGTGTTCCACATGTTCTCATGACGGACACTGTCATTTTCCCGACCCTCTGGCCAGTACCTGAAAAACCCGCGTTCCCCTTGATGGAACCAGGCCACAGCTGTAACGATAGAAATTCGCACATCCTCAAACAATCGAGATGAACCCATAGCTTGAAGAAACCAGCCTGGAGCGTTGTGACGGTTCACTCCTCTGAATTCAGGGATATCGACATGTGAGAAAGGTTGCGCATTCATAGGCGATGACAGGTTCACAAAAACTTGCTCTGGAACAATGATCTCACTTTGGAACATTTCTTTCGTAGCATCAATGAAGCTCTGATGGTGGAGGAGGGCAGCTGCTTCCTCAACCAATATTTCACCATCAAAAGCCCAATCACCCCTCCACGTCGGCCCGATCAAATATGCGGGAGCGTCCTTCACAACCTTTGGAGTGCGTTTACGAGCGTCAGCAGCGGTTTCCCCACCGATTAAATACCGTGCCGGCATAAAATATGGACCATTATTTCTCGCGATTTCCCGAATGATGTCCGGTTCATCGACAACGTGGTCAATTTGTATTGGAGGTAAGCACCCTTTCGGGCGCTCAACTGTGGTGGTCATCTCTTCAGCGTAAAACAGAAATCTTTTTTCCGCACAAATATGTCCTGCTTTCAAGGAAACAATCTGCGAAGTAGTCTGACAGGGTGAGCAAATTCGCTGGGATACCAATTATTGACACCATGATTGGATTTAAAGACGCGAAGAGCAGTCATTACGTTCCACCATCGGTCCGTGAACAAGACAAAGGTGAGGAACATGTCGCTGATTACATGTTCAAAGACGTCCCCCAAGCTAATGAAGACGAAGACGCTATTGAACGAACCATAAACGCAATGGATAACAACGGTGTAAATATTGGTTTGGTAACCCTCATGGGAACCAGAGCACCAGCAGCAGCGAAAGCACACCCCGACCGGTTCCTTCTCTGCTCACCAATAGATCCCAACGATGTCATGGGTTCAGTCACCAAGATCAGAGAAGATCATGAGACGCATGGAATTAGGGCAGTTTCGTTCTTTCCCGCCGGATGCGACCCCCACGTTCCCATAGATGACGCGAAAACGTACCCGATTTATGCAACCTGTGTAGAACTGGATCTCCCAATCTTTGTCAACTCCGGTGTTCCAGGACCACGAGTTATCGGAGAATCCCAAAATGTTTCACGGTTCGATCCGGTTTGTTACGACTTCCCCGATCTAAAAATCGTTATGCGGCATGGAGCTGAACCGGATGAAGCACTAGCAGTGAAACTCATGTTGAAATGGCCCAACCTGTATTACTCGACCTCAGCGTTTGCTCCAAAGCATTACCCTCAAGCAATCATTGACTACGCGAATACCAGAGGAAATGACAAAATCTTGTATGGAGGGTATTTCCCTTTTGGATTAGAACTCGACCGAATCATGGAAGAACTCGAAGACGTTCCTTTCCGTGACCACGTGTGGAAACCCTTCCTTCGAGACAATGCCGCTCGGCTCCTCAAAGTTGATATTTAGGTGCACTGTGAATGGTGTCACATTGGTAGATATCTAAACATAAATAGGTAACAATAGCTATTGCACCTCCGTAAGTGCGTTGCGACTCCTCTTTCTCGCCCCCCCTGAGAAAGAGGATTTGCTACTTTTCGGGTGGGCTTAGCGCACCTTCTAACCCATAGGGTTCATAGGGTCCAAGCAGGTTCTGTTCGAGTACTCCAATACCTTCTTTGCCATCAATGGTGACTTTCATGAGGTGCTGGACATGCTGGTTTTCAAAGGCTGTATCATCGACGCTAGATACATCCCATTGTTCACTGCCGACAGCGACCTCATCTTTCCACATTCCATGACTCCACTCCGGGTGGCTGTATCCGATACCTTTCATGCGGAACGTGAAAAGTTTCTCAAAATCAATTTCGATTCGTTCACCATCGGTGATGGTTGTCATGGCTAATTGCACGGAATCAATCATGCGACTATCAGAAGCAAATGTGAGTTGATGTTCCAAATTTCGGCAATGCGTCACAGAAGGGTCTTCAACACCGGGGAGGGCAGAAATATTTTCATAGACAGGTAGTAAAGCTCCGACGCTGAAAAGCGTGCGCCCTTTCGTATCTTCAAAAAGCTGGTAGTGGGCGCAAAAATCATCAAAATGGAGTGGAGCCCATAGGAAGAAAAGACCATTGGTTCTTGCTAGTGCTGGAGCGCCGCGGCGGTCACCTCCAGCGAGTGGTCGAATACCCCATGAACGATCCTTCGTTCCTAAAGTCACGTCTCGATCAAATTCGTACCGGTTTCCGTGAAACTCTAACCAGCCGCTCCACCGACCTAACTGGGTAAACCGGGTTGTGTCCATGACTTTGCGAATTCCCCGTCCAAACGTATGACGTGGTTCTTCAATATTCGCGGTCCGGCCTTCAAAGACCAGTTCACCTTTCCAACCAGTTTCGTTATCGTCCACGGTAATGGAGCATGATCGCATTGGCTCAACGATCGATAATGTGAAAGGTCCTATCGACATGTTTGTGGGTTCATCACCGGCTCGGGAAGAAGCATGGAAGGAATGCTGGACACCATCCACGACGATACTTATCCCGCAATCACGAATATCGAGATGCGGGTAAAGAGCAGTGCCGATACCGATATACATATCCCCAGTCTTGGCATATCCGTTAAACCAATACCGTTCATACACGTCTTTATCAGACGAAGCCGGTGTGTTAATCGGGTCTGGAGTCTGATGGATTGGATAGTCATCAAATAAAGTCAGCATTACAAACTACTCTTCCTACTAATCGTTCTTCTCTCTAGTCTTGCAGTTCGCACACCCGAAGGGAATTCGTAGAGTCCACCGATTACCGGAGTTCGCTGCCTGAGTCTACACTTTTCCTACAACAGGGGAGAAATACCATGTTTGACCTCACAGGGAAAACAGCTTTAGTAACAGGAGCAGGCCAAAGCGTTGGCGCTGGGATAGCACAAGCTCTCGCAGTGCAAGGAGCGCACGTACTCGTAAATGACGTGATCGAAGAACGCGCCCAGTCAACAGTTGATGAGATCAATGCTGATTCCGGAACCGCTACACCACTGGTATTTGATGTAACCGACCGTGCAGCGGTCACACATGCGTTCCAGAACTCAGGCCATATAGATATTGTGGTCAACAATGCCGGTAATGCCGGAACAGAAAAGATGCGCCCAACCCCATTTGCGGACATGGACCCTGCCGACTGGGATCCGCCGATAGCGGTCAACCTATACGGAATACTACACACCGCACATGCGGCTCTTCCAAACATGATTGCATCAGGATGGGGTCGTATCATAACCATTTCATCAGGTGCAGCTAACTCAGGTGTCAATATTGGAGTCGCCCCATATGCTGCTGCTAAATCTGCGGGGCAGGCATTCATGCGAACCATCGCAGCAGAAAATGCTCGTACCGGAGTGACCTGTAATGCAATTGCGTTAGGGCTCATGGATAACACCGCTGGCGGTGACCACACCGCTTCTCTCGCTAAAACAATTCCTGTTGGTCGCCTCGGAACCCCCCATGATGTTGCAGCAACGTGCGTCTACCTCACTTCAGAAGAATCCGCTTGGGTCACCGGACAAACATTCCATGTCAACGGTGGAACACTTATGGCCTGAGAGGGTTACACCGGTTTCGAATACGATTTTGTTTCTAAATGCTCTTCAAAACCAGCGGTTCCCATTTCACGGCCAATTCCTGATTGTTTAAAGCCACCAAAAGGAACATCCGCCCCGTACCAGACACCACCATTAACAGACATAGTTCCAGTACGGATCTGCTTCGCGACTTGTAAAGCACGCTGTTCATCTCCCGAGAAAACCGCCCCTGACAGTCCGTAGATTGAATCATTTGCAATCATGACCGCTTCATCGTCATCATCAAAGGGAATAGCGACCAGAACAGGGCCGAAAATTTCCTCCTGAGCGACCGTCATCGAATTATCAACGTCAGCGATCAATGTCGGCTCATAGAAAAACCCTCGGTCCATACCATCCGGGCGAGAACCACCGCACACAATACGGGCACCCTCATCAATAGCGGATTGCACATACCCTTCAACACGGTCACGTTGCCGGGCGCTAATCAACGGCCCCATCATCGTCGCAGCATCAGTCGGATCTCCGGGAGGGACCGCTGCCATCATTGCCGCAATCGCATCAACGGCTTCGCCATAACGAGAACGGGGAAGCAGAATCCGTGTTGACAACGCACACCCCTGACCGCAAACCGTAGCCATACCAAACGCTGCCGTCGCCGCCACCATTCCAAAATCTTCAACGTCATCAAGAACAATCAACGCTGATTTCCCACCCAACTCCAAAAACACTTTAGTAATATTCGCACTCGCCGCTTCCATGACCTTTCGCCCAGTCACCGTCGAACCAGTGAAACTAATCATGTCAACACGGTGATCGTCGGTAAGGTATGACCCTGCAGCAGGGTCAGCGGCAGACACCACATTCACCACCCCTGGAGGGAAATCAGTATTCTCAGCAATCAACTTCCCCAGAGCAAGCCCTGTCCAAGACGTATCAGGGGCGGGTTTCAACACAACGCAGCACCCTGCCGCCAATGCAGGAATAATCTTCGCCAAATTTACCTGCGTCGGAACATTCCACGGGGTAATAGCGGCAAGAACCCCCACCGGTTCCTTCTCAAACCAGCGTTGACATTCCCCACCAAGTGTTTCCATAACACCAAGATCAGTACTCCACTCATATCCTTTCGCTACATCTATGTAGAACGGGATGATCTTCAAAGGTTCAACAACTTGAATTGAAGAACATGCCATCTGGGTAGCGCCCACCTCAGCAACCGTTATCGCCGTTAACTCTTCAACATGATTTTCTAACGCTTCATGTAACTGCCCTAAGCATCGTAAACGCAACTCCAAATTTGTTGACCAGTCCGTCTCATCAAACGCGGCACGAGCAGCAGCAACCGCCTCACCAAAATCACTTTCCGAAGCATCAGCGCTCACACCGATGACTTCTTCAGTCGCCGGATTCATATTTTCAAAAGTCGCCCCGTCACTTGCCTCTCGAAGTTCCCCATTAATAAAAAGACGTTCCTCATGCCACATAATTTTCCTCCCAATAAGTGGTTCAGATCCGAGTGATCTGCCCGCCATCAACAGCGAGAATATGTCCAGTAATCCATTTCGCTTCATCTGAAAGTAAGAAAAGAACCGGTCCTACATGATCATCAGGATTACCCAAGCGCTTAATGGCCAGGCCCTGAACCAACGGCTCCATAAATTCCTTAGGGACCTGATTATTCAAAGCATCCGTGTCCGTAGGTCCTGGCGCTATCGCATTCACACGAATATCTCTAAATGCCAGTTCATGAGCAAGCGAAACGGTTAAAAAATTCAGTGATGCTTTCGCTAACCCATAGAAGCCACTGATTCCCATCCACGACGCTGTTGAAGATTGATTCACAATAGCTCCACCACCGTCACTCATAGGATCTATGACCGAACGCGTACAATGCAACGCACCCATCAGGTTTACCTTCATAAACCGGTCAAGGTAGTCATAATCGACGTTGGTTAAGCCAGCGAGTTCCATATTCCCAAAAATCGCGGCGTTATTCACCAAATAATCCACGCCGCCAAAAGCATCAACAGTTGCAACTGCCATCTGATCAGTACTCTCTGGATCCCCGACGTCAGTAGCAACAAATAAGGCACGATCGCCAAGATCATCAGCGACCGCTTGCCCACGGCCCTCATCAAGTTCCGCAATAACGACATTGGCGCCTTCAGCATGCAAAGCCCGAGCATAAGCCTCACCAATTCCGCCTCCGGCACCAGTCACAATCGCTGTTTTCTTCTCAAACCTCATTGTTGAACTCCTTAGAATCAGGTGAACACGAATAATCCTGCACGCGCAAACTAGCCCATATCTCCTATTTTGTCATGTCCTACTCAGGCCACTAGCGTGAAGCCCATGACAGTCACGGACCTTGAATACAACCCCTACGCGTTCGCGCTCCACGATGACCCCTACGAAACGTATAGACGGCTCAGAAATGAAGCTCCCACATATTGGAACCCTGATCTTTCCTTCTGGGTGTTAAGCCGTTTCGAAGACGTCCAAAACGCGTTCCGTGACTTTGAAACATTCTCATCAACGGGTGGAGTCGCTCTTGAAAGCAGACGAAGAGGAACAACCGAACGAGCTGGCTTTCAACAAATGATCGAAATGGACCCGCCCGACCACACCAGCTTCAGGAAACTCGTCAACAGAATTTTCACGGGCAGGCGGGTTGCCCAAATGGAAGAAGAAATCCGAAACATCTTCACCCAATACCTTGACCAAATCATAGAAAAAGGTGAAGCGGACCTGGTCAATGACCTCTCTAGCCCTTTCCCCATGGACGTCATCAGCGCCTTCTTAGATATTCCCGAAGAAGACCGGACTGAACTCCGTTCACACTCAGACAAAATCCTTATCCGAGAAGATGGAAAAATGGAAATCCCGCAAGAAGCAGCTGAAGGAATGTTCGCAATGCTGCAATATTTCATAGATGACCTTCCCAAAAGAAAGAAAAGCCCCCGAAAAGGCATCATTGATGACCTCCTTGCACTTGAAGTTGATGGACGTTCCCTAACAGAAGAAGAACTTCTCGGATTTTGCATCCTTTTCGTCATCGCCGGGCATGAAACCACAACAAAAATGATCGCAAACGCCATTGAACTCCTCTCACGGCACCCCGAGCAACAAAACGAAATCGCTCAGAACCTTACACTCGCACCCTCGGCAGTGGAAGAAGTCGTCCGCTACCACAACTCCACCCAATACATGCACCGGACCATGACAACAGACATGAACCTGCACGGCAATACCCTTAAAAAAGGCGACTCGGTTCTTCTCCTTATAGGAGCCGCAAATCATGACGAACGAGAATTTGGTCCCACAGCCGGACAATTCAATATTCACCGAAACGCAGACCGTCACCTCGCGTTCGGTTACGGAGCCCATTTCTGCCTTGGCGCAGCTCTCGCACGCATGGAAGGAAAAATCGCTATCGAAGAAATCCACCGCCGGTTACCAGATTATGAAGTTAACCATGACGAGAAAGTACGTTTCCATTCCAGTAACGTCACTGGCTGGACGAAACTCCCAATAACATTCACACCCGGAAAGAGGACCACATGACACGATACGGCTATATCGGACTTGGAGATATGGGTTCTGCCATGGCAGAGAACCTGATCACCAACAGTGACACCGTCACCGTTTTTGACATTAACCCGCAAGTAGTAGAAACCGCTGTTTCCCTCGGAGCGCATGCGGCAGCAAACCCCGCTGAAGTCGCAGCCGCAAGTGACGTCCTCAGCATTTGTGTTCCCGCAGCAGAACACATCAGCGCCGTTCTCGAAGGGCCCGATGGGATCTGTGATGGGGCGCATGACGGCCTCACGATACTCATTCACTCAACGGTCCTCCCCGACACCATCATTGAAGCTCGTAACCTCGCCGCTGACTGGGGCGTGCAGGTTTTCGACGTATGCGTCGCAGGTGGAGCTATCCAAGCCCGAATTGGAGCCCAAACCGTACTCGTTGGTGGACTTGAAGAAATCCCGGCAGAAGCCGTCGGTCTCATCAATATTTACGCTGATGAAATCATCCCAGCGGGACCTGTTGGTTCCGGAGCTGCTCTCAAGATCGCCGTGAATGTCATGACCTACGCCCAATTCGCAGCAGCAACCACATCGCATGATCTGATGACCTCAACTGGGGGAGACCCAAAAGCGTTATTTAAAGCATGGAAACACATGGGTCAACTCGGAACCCTCACAGAACAATTCAGCCTCCTGCTTGATATACCTAGTGAGCATTTCGCCGGAGAGTTCAAAGAGAAAATGTTGACACAGGTCGGAATCAGCCAAAAAGATTTATCACTAGCGATGGACATTGGTTGGCCCAGAGACGGAATGCTTGAATTTCTTCAAGGCATTCACGATGCCATGCCAAACGTCTATAACGCCTACACCGTTGAAACACAATAGGAGAAAATAATGAGCGAAGAAGAAACACTGTACGAGAAAGGCGCTAAGAACCTCACCGAGGTGTACGCCGGCGATGTCGTTGTCATGCCCGAAGGCACCATGCCTTTCATTGATGTGATGCTTCGAACATTATTCGGAGAAGTATGGGAACGCGACGTGTTATCCATTCGTGACCGGCGCCTTCTCCTCATGGGCGTTATCGCATCACAAGGACAAGGCGACATTTGGAAAATTCAGGCCAAATCAGCGTTAAAACGTGGGGAACTCACCGCCGATGAATTACGGGAAACGCTTATTATCCTCGCCCCATATGCCGGGTATCCAAACGTAGCGAGTCTGCTTGGCCATTGTGAAGAAGCTATAAATGAATGGAAAAGCGAACAAGAAGAAACTGGTTAGGCTTCGCGGGCGTCAAGCTTCAGTTCGCTGCTATCAATATCAGGATGGTCAAGAGCCACACCAAATGATTGGGCTAACAAAAGGCCTACATCGTTCGATTCAGTCATGGCAGATGGAATAGCTTGTTGCTGCCACGCTTCCAACGCGTCACCAAGTAAATCAAGGCCCATCTGATTCGCAAATTCCGTTGGTTGCGAGTTTCCCATCACCACGCGAATGAACCGCCGGTCGGGGTGTTCCACCCGCCACGTGCGAATGCACTGATCGAGTGCTGCTTTCGAAGCCGAATACGAACCAAACAAGGCATTCGCGTCACCCACGGTGCGCGATGACATGAAAGCACAGATGCCATCACGATCCATATGGTCCAAAGCAGCGGACGCTGCCAGATTCGCTCCGAGCACATTCACCCGGTACACGTCAGTCCACACATCTGGATCAGTTTCTCCTATGGGTTGGAGAACCCCGTATCCGGCGACATAAAACATCAAATCAATGCCGCCCATTGCATCAGCAGCTGACTGAGCAACACGTTTCGCGTCTTCAGGCAACGTTGCATCACCAGCGACAGCGAAACCGGAGCCCATCTCTTCAACAAGGTCCTGCAAACGATCTGAACGTCTAGCAGACACAGTGACAATAGCACCTTGCGAAACCGCAGCTTTGGCAAACGCAGCTCCCAAACCTGATGAGGCGCCAACAACAAGAACCCTTCTCCCAGAAAGTAAACCTTCTAACGGCATTCATCCCTCCTACGATCTTCGTTCGCCAAGCCAGCTTAGACCCCGTAGAATGTATCTCATAACTACAGATACGTGTGAAAGGAAAAAATGGGGGACCGCGTAACCATCATTTCATCAGATACCCATGCCGGTGGCAAGATCCTTGATTACAAGCCCTACCTTGAAACACGGTGGCATGACGAGTTCGAAGAATGGCGAAACCAATACCGAAATCCTTTTCGAGACCTTCAGGAAAGCGCACCTGAAGGAAGTTCACGAGACAGAAACTGGGATAAAGATCGTCGAACAACTGAACAATACGAAGATGGAATCGTCGCTGAGATTGTTTTCCCCAATACTGTGCCCCCATTCTTTCCAACCGCCCAATTCAATGCACCGCAACCGACACCAAAAAATTTCGAAAGAAGACTAGCGGGCCTCCGAGCGCACGCACGGTGGTTAAAAGACTTCTGTGCCGAGCTACCTGGGCAACGGTGTGGACTCCCACAAATCGTCCTTAATGACATTGATGAAGCCATAGCAGATGTTCGCTGGGCAGCTGATAATGGTTTCACCAGTGTCATGATCCCGCATGTTCCACCAGACTCTGATCTGGACCATTATTTCACCGGTACCTACGACCCATTATGGGCGGTCTGTGAAGAACTGGAGATGGTCCTCACCCAACATGGAGGAACCGGAGTGCCAAACTACAAAGGGAACCCAGCCACCCCATTCCTACTACTTATGGAAGTTCCCTTTTACGCCCAGAAATCAATGTGGCATCTCATACTCAGCGGCGTGTTCGAACGGTTCCCGAAACTCA
>Ga0208410_1001806_pt1 | contig 10651 bp, 6 predicted proteins | sample ETN02SmetaG_3_FD_185787 | JGI IMG/M metagenome (GOLD analysis project Ga0208410, IMG submission 185787) | Marine microbial and viral communities from oxygen minimum zone, Eastern Pacific Ocean - ETNP2014F10-02SV257 (SPAdes) (version 2) | ecosystem: Environmental > Aquatic > Marine > Oceanic ... | reverse complement strand
TAAATATTTCAAATAGAACATTACCAAAAATTTCATTTAGACGTGGGCAGAGTTCTTTATTCCCAACTTTAGGTAATAAAAATAGATGGTATAGTAACATTAAGTGGAATTATGGCTTTAATTACGCAAAAAAAGAAAGAAAATATTATCAATCTGCCTATTCTGATGCTCTTGGTTCTTATGATTGGGAAAGAGATGAAAACGGAAACCCAATTGATACATTATTTCAAGATGCTGGGTGGACGCACACTTCATCTTTAAATGCTCCAATAAAATTGTTTAAACATATTAATGTAAACCCAAATATTAATTTCAAATCTAATTGGGTGAACCGATATTTTCAAAAAACTTGGGTTGATTCTATAAGTAGCTTCCAAAATATCGAACAAACTGGGTTTAAAACCAGAACTACAGGAAGTGTCTCGCTGAATGCAAATACTAAATTATACGGACTTTTCGCTATTCCTTTTGGTCCAATAAAAGTAATTAGGCATGTTGCTTCTCCTTCTATTGGGTTTTCATGGAGCCCTGATTTTTCAGAGCCACTTTTTGGATATGATTTTGGATATTTTGATGACTATCAAAACCCTTTAAATGGTGAAGTAGTGAAACATGATAAGTTTGCAGGTACAATGGCAGGTTCAACACCAAGTAATGAACAAAAAAATATTAATTTTTCTATAAATAACATATTTCAGGCAAAATCATTAATCGAAGAAGAAGTAAAAAAAATTGACCTTTTTAGCTTAAGAATGAGCAGCAGCTATAATTTTTCTGCTGAAAAATATAAACTTTCTAACCTAAGGTCTTCTCTAAGATCAAAAATTTTTGGGAAATTAAATATCGATTTATCCACAACGCATGATTTTTATGGCTATGATTCACAAACCGGAGCCAGGGTAGAAAAATTCCAAAAAAATAGGCAAGGTATTATATCTCCTAGATTGACAAATGCCCGTTTATCAACAGGTTTTAGATTAAATGGAAAATTTAAAAATGACACTGAAGAAGACTTATCTAGCTCCATTGACTCTAGTGGTCTAGAAAATGATTTAGATGGGCCAGGATTAGAAAACCCAATTAATAGCTTTAAAAATTCAATAAAAAGCGGAAATATTTGGAGTACAAATATTAGTTTGAGTTATAGCTACAGTGCATATAACCCACTAAATACAAATAAAACATTTTGGATTAACACCTCATCTAATATTAATCTTTCAAAAAATTGGAAGATAGCATACAGAGCGAGGTTTGATATGGTTAAAAGAGACTTGGTGAGTCACAATATATCCGTAAATAGAGATTTGCATTGTTGGGAATTATCCCTGAATTGGACGCCTGGAGGTATTGGCCAAGGAGTTTATTTTAGATTAAATGTTAAATCTCCAACTTTAAAAGACCTTAAACTTGAAAAAAAAGGTGGTGTTTACTCTAGTTCACCATTTTAATCAAGTATTTGTTCTATCATCTAGCTTTGTGAAATTATAAGTATGGAATTATTCATTATAAATACATGATTTGCCCTAAATGTCACGCTGATTACTTTGAAAACATTAAAAAATGTGGTGATTGTAATTTAAATTTAGTAGATGCATGTTCTCTTGATATTCCAATTCCTGATATGACTTGGATATCTTTATCTCCAATATATGGAAATACAAACGCAGAGATGATTATCGATATTTTGAATACAGAAGATATACCACATTATGCAAAATACAATTGGAGCAGTTCAGCGCTAGGAACAGGTGGTAATTCCTTAGTTGATAATATTGTAAGAATATTTATTCCTGAATTTTATCAAGAAAAAACCATGAAAATCTTAAAAGGCGTGCATGAGTAATTAAATGAATCAAATTAGATCTATAAAAGGCACACATGATATTCTTCCTGCACAATCAAAAGATTGGCAAGATCTTGAAAATCAAATCCATAAAACTGCAAACCTTTATGGCTATGAAGAAATTAGAACTCCAATAATTGAAAATGCTGCTCTTTTTAATAGAGGTGTGGGTCAAGAAACTGATGTAGTCTCTAAAGAAATGTATTCATGGGATGATAAGGATAAATCGACTATATCTCTAAGACCAGAAATGACCGCCTCTGTAGTTAGGTCTTATATTCAGCACAATTTAGGTAGTAACTCATTATTACAAAGACTATATTATATTGGTCCTTCGTTCCGTAGAGAGAGGCCGCAAAAAGGTAGGCAAAGACAATTTCATCAGTTTGGTGTTGAAGCTATTGGGAGTGATAACCCTGAACAAGATGCAGAAGTTATATCATTAGGTTGGAGCGTTCTAAAATCTTTTGGATTAGATAATCTAGAACTAAAAATATCTAGTATTGGCTCACAATATTGTAGAGATAATTTCAAAACTAAATTAATTAGCTATTTAAACCCTTTTATAAACCAATTATCTGAGGTTAGCCGAACAAGACTTAAGAAAAACCCTTTACGTATTCTTGACACAAAAAATGAGCAGGAAAAACAAATACTCAAATCCGCTCCAAAAATTGAAGAATTCTATACAGATGATGATAAAAATTATTTTTTAAAAGTTCAGCAATATATTAATGACTTAGATATCCCATTTAAAATAGACCCTCTACTAGTTAGAGGTTTAGATTATTACACCCAGACTACTTTTGAAATATCTTCCAAGGACCTAGGTGCTCAAGATGCTTTACTTGGAGGTGGAAGATATAATGGCCTAATTAAAGCATTAGGAGGAAAGGATACTCCAGCTGTCGGATTTGCAGCAGGGATGGAGAGAGTACTTATTGCAGCTGAAAAAAGGAAAAAATTAAAAAATAAGAACCTATGTATTTATGCTATATGTACTCATAATGAATCTTTAGGTATCTTACAAAAAAGTTCAGAAGAATTAAGAAATTTAGGTATTAAGGTAGTTTGTGAGACACTTAGGAGAAGCATGAGATCTCAAATGAGGGAGGCAAATAAGTGTAATGCTGACTTTGCAATTATTGTTGGAGAAGAAGAATTTGCCAATAAAACTATCCAAATAAAAAATTTGAGTGAAGGAAAACAAGAAAGTATAAAATATCAGAACCTAATTACTTATTTCAAAAGTTTGACATTTTAATATTTTCCTTTACATTTTATATCCCATAAAAATGATTCGAAATAAAAACTAAGATTGTAAATAATATTATGAGCCAAAAATCACTAATAGTTGTAGAGTCACCATCAAAAGCTCGAACCATCGAGCAATATCTAGATGGCGAATTTGAAGTTATTGCATGCGTAGGTCATGTAAAAGACCTTCCATCAAGTAAGCTAGGAATTGATGTAGAAAATGATTTCCAAATGACACTTGATGTTTTACCAAATAGAAAAGATTTCATCAAAGAATTAAGAAAAAAAAGTCTAGCTGCTAATAAAGTATTCATCGCTAGTGATCCAGACCGTGAAGGAGAGGCAATAGCTGCTCATCTAGCAAGTGAAGTCCCAGATGAAAAACTACAGCGTGTTGAATTTACAGAAATCACAAAGGCAGGGGTTCATGAAGGTATGAGTAATAGTAGAGACCTTGATGGAAATATGATCAATGCTCAAAAGACAAGAAGAATTATTGATCGATTAGTAGGCTATAAAGTTTCTCCAGTATTATGGGCCACATTACAAAAAAATATGAATTTTGTAAACACTACCTTATCTGCTGGAAGAGTTCAATCAGCTTGTGTCAAAATAGTAATTGAACGGGACAGAAAAAGGCAAAAATACAAAAAAACTGAATACTATGATTTAAAAGTCAAATTAAATAAAGAAGATTTAGACTCTCCTTTTGAAGCCACTTTAAATAAAATAAAAGGGAAAAAAATAGTTTCAAGTAATGATTTTGACTCAGACACTGGTACACTTAAAAATAAAGATGCAATTATTTTAAATGAGAAAGAGGCAAAAGCTCTCGTTGCTCAATTAAAAAAAGGAAAATGGTTAGTAAAGAGTGTTGATGAAAAGCCGAGAACATCTAATCCAAAACCGCCATTTACAACGAGTACACTACAACAAGAAGCAGCTAGGAAGCTACGCTTTTCTGCTAAAAATACCATGCGTGTAGCTCAGCAATTATATGAAAATGGATTTATTACATACATGAGGACAGACTCAACTCACCTTTCGAATGAAGCAGTCAAAGGATCGAGGGATATCATTTCAAAACTTTTTGGTAATGATTATCTCCCAAAATCTCCTAATAATTACGAAACTAATGTTAAAAATGCTCAAGAAGCTCATGAAGCAATTCGTCCAGCACATAAATTATTTAAAAGTGTTGATGCAGTGTCAGAAAAACTAGGTAAAGATGCTGGAAATTTATATGATTTAATTTGGAAGAGAACTATAGCTAGTCAAATGCTGCCTGCTAAATTGAAACAAACATCTGTAATTATTTCAAATACTGATACAGATTTCAGAGCAAGCGGACAAATTATAGTTTTCCCTGGTTATATGAAAATTTATGTTGAAGGAAAAGATAACCCTGATGCAGAACTAGCAAACAAAGAAAAGCTATTACCAGCAATTGTTGTAAGTGAAGAATTAATTTGTAGTGAAATTGTATCTCAAATTCATAAAACAAAACCACCTGCAAGATTTACTGAAGCATCTCTAGTTAAGGAGATGGAAATGAATGGCATAGGTAGGCCCTCAACCTTTGCATCTATACTCGATACGATTGTAAGAAGAGGCTATGTTGAGAAAACAAAAAGTAACCTATCACCTACTTATTTAGGTTTAGCAATTACCCAACTGCTTGAAAACCATTTTACAACGTTAGTTGATAAAGACTTTACTGCAAAAATGGAAAATGAATTAGATGCAATTTCTAGAGGAGAATTAGAACCAATACCTTTTATGGAAAATTTTTATTTTGGGAATAAAAAACATTTAGGTCTTGAAAAAATGCTTGAAGAGAAAGTAGATATAGGTAAAGCGTGTACAATCCCTCTACCAATAGGATATGATGATATTGTTGAAGCTAGGATAGGTAAATTTGGTCCTTACCTTCGCAAGGAAGAAGACACTAGGTCTATCCCTCAAAACATATTTGTCGGTGACCTAACGGATGATATTATTGATTCGCTTTTTAAAGATCAGCGTGAAGATGCAGTTCTAGGAAAAGATCCGGAATCGAAAGAAGATATTTTATTAAAAAAAGGACCGTATGGTCATTACGTTCAATTGGGAGAGACTACAAAACGTAAAGCAATTCCAAAAGGAACTGAAATTGACTCTGTTGATCTCGAACTTGCAATAAAATTAATTTCTTTACCAAGAGTAGTTGGTAAGCATCCAGATACTGGAGTAGATATTACTGCAGATTATGGAAGATATGGGCCTTATCTCAAAATGGATAAATCAAATGCTAGACTAATTGGTCCTGCGACTCCATTGACTGTAACAGTAGATGAAGCAGTAGAATTATTGAGTAAATCAAAAAAAGGATCGAGCGAATTAAAAACACTTGGTAAACATCCAGATACTGGTGAAGAATTAGTATTAAAGGAAGGTCGTTATGGCCCATATATATCAGATGGGAAATTAAATGCTGCTTTAAGATCAGGTAATGACCCTAATTCTATTACACTTGAAGAGGCAGTAGAATTAATCAATTTAAAAAGAGCAGCACCTAAAAGAAAAAAACCTCGTAAGAAAAGACGTAAAAAGAAATGAATAAAACAATAGAGAAGATTGTATCACTATGTAAGCAAAGAGGATTCGTCTACCAAAGTTCAGATATCTATGGAGGTTTTGGTGCCGTTTATGACTACGGTCCACTAGGTGTAGAATTAAAAAACAATATTGCTAATCTATGGTGGAAAGAGATGACTAGAAATCATGAAAATATTGTTGGTCTGGACAGTGGTATACTTATGCATCCAAAAATCTGGGAAGCCTCTGGCCATGTCGGGGAGTTTCATGACCCATTAGTAGATTGTAAACATTGTAATGCAAGATACCGCGCTGATGAGTTAACTAATGATATTGAAAATGAGGTGTGGCAAGAGTTAAAGTGCCCTACATGCGGTACAACCGGAATGATGACCCCTCCACGACAATTTAATCTAATGTTTAAAACTCAAGTAGGCCCCTTAGAGGAGACAGGATCCGTAGCATACTTAAGACCTGAAACTGCACAAGGTATTTACGTTAATTATCAATTGGTTCAAGGATCAACTAGGATGAAAATACCTTTTGGTATTGCTCAAATTGGTAAGGCATTTCGAAATGAGATAATAGCAAGAAATTTTATTTTTCGAACTCGTGAATTTGAACAAATGGAAATGCAGTACTTTACAAAGCCCGGTCAGGATGATGAAACCATGAATGTATGGAAAGAAAAAAGAATGAACTTCTACACTGATTCTTTAGGAATATCTTCTGAAAATTTAAGATTTCATGAACATGGTGATAATGAACTAGCTCATTATGCAAAAGAGGCCTGGGATATAGAATACAACTTCCCTTTTGGCTGGTCAGAAGTTGAAGGTATCCATAATAGAACAGATTTTGATTTAAAAAATCATGAACAATTTTCTGGAAAAAATCTTAAATATTTTGATCAAGAAAATAACGAACGTTACTTACCATATATAATTGAAACATCTGCTGGGTTAAATAGAATGTTGCTAACTGTATTATCAGACTCATATTGGGAAGATACAGAAAATAATAGAAAAGTGATGAAATTTGACCCCAAAATTGCACCCATAAAAGCTGTCATTTGTCCGTTAGTAAAGAAAGATGGTTTACCAGAAAAAGCGAGGGCTATTATAGAAGTTTTAAAACCACACTTTAATGTTTTATATGATCAACAAGGTTCTATCGGAAAACGTTACTATAGGCAAGATGAAGCAGGTACTCCATTTGGAATTACAGTAGACCACCAAACTATGGATGACGATACAATCACAATTAGGTACAGAGACAGTCAAAAACAAGATAGGTCTTCTTTAGAAAATATATTAAAAATAATTCAAGATAGTCTTATTTAGTTCTAGACTTCAAAAAATGTACAAATACTTTTTTCTCACGCTTTTTGCATTATTGAAAGTTGATGGAGCTTCCCCTGACCCAATATTTTCAGAAAATGGTATGGTTGTCTCACTAAATGAAAATGCCTCTGCAGCTGGAGTAAAGATACTTCAAAAAGGAGGTAATGCTGTTGATGCAGCAGTTGCAGTTGGGTTCGCTCTCGCTGTCACCTCCCCTGAAAATGGTAACTTAGGTGGTGGCGGCTTCATGATTGGAGCAACATCAAATGGTGAAATTTTTTCTCAAGATCATCGAGAAAAAGCGCCTCTAAAATCAACTAAAGATATGTTCCTAGATAAAGATGGGTTGGTAATACCAGGGATGTCTCTAACATCGAGAGCTTCTAGCGGAGTTCCTGGGACAGTACATGGTTTGCTAAGCGCTTGGAGCGATCATGGCTCTGGGAATATACGCTTGCAACAACTACTAGCCCCCGCAATAAAATTAGCTGACAAAGGCTATATCTTATCAAAACGCAGAGCAGATTTTTATAATTATTACAAAAATATATTTTTACAGAATACAGCCGCCGCAAAAATATTTATTAGGCGGGATGGAAGACCATGGGAGCAAGGAGATCTTTTTGTACAAAAAGACTTAGCAAAAACATTAAAAAGAATATCAAAATCAGGAATAGATGGTTTTTATAAAGGTATTACTGCTAAGCTAATTGTAAAAGAAATGGAACGAGGAAACGGCCTTATTTCGGAGCATGATCTTAGACAGTATAAACCAGTGTACCGTGAGCCAGTAATTGGTTCTTTCAAGGATATTGAAATCATCTCTATGGGCCCTCCCAGCTCAGGAGGACTATTATTAATACATATGTTAAACGCATTAGAAAATTTTCAAATTGACACACTAGGATGGAATTCCACGGATTATATACATTTATTAACAGAGGTAGCTAAGCGTGCTTATGCAGATAGAGCACAACACCTTGGTGATCCTGACTTTTGGAATAACCCTAGAGATTTATTTTTATCTAAAGCATATGCGAAAAACAGAATAGCAAACATATCCATGAAAAAACATACTCCAAGTAATGAGGTATACCCAGGAACATATAAAGATGATGAAAGCGATGAAACGACTCATTATTCTGTTGTAGATATTCAAGGGAATGCGGTAGCTATAACAAGTACTTTAAATCAAAATTTTGGGAATAAACATATTGTAGCTGGAGCAGGATTTTTCTTAAATAATGAAATGGATGATTTTTCAGTGAAGCCTGGGACACCAAATTATTGGGGCTTAGTTGGCGATAAAGCTAATGCAATCGAACCCAATAAAAGACCTCTAAGCTCAATGACCCCTACCATACTTATGTATGAAGGTATACCTATAATGACAATTGGGTCTCCGGGAGGCTCCAAAATAATAACAACGGTATTACAGTGTATATTAAATGTATTAGTTCATGATATGAATATTAAAGAAGCAGTATGCGCACCAAGAATTCATCATCAATGGTTACCGGAAAATACTATATTTATTGAGCCAGATGGAATTAATAAAGATGTAATTAAAAATCTACAATTACGTGGTCACGTTGTAAAAACCTATGGTTATATGGGTGTTGCTAATGGGATTATCATCAGCGATGACGGATTTTATGGTGGTGGAGATTGCAGAGATGAAACTTCAGCATTAGGTTATTAATTATAGATTCTTTCCCACTCCCTAATTCTTTTAGTAACCCAGTCTTTATCGGGATCATCCACGTTAACCATCTCTGATTTATTAGCTCTTATCCAAAACCAAGATCCTTTAGGGTCTCCGTTCCTATAATTACCACTTAATGCAACTACTCCATCTTTATAGCTGTATGTCCACGTTCCATGTTTTTTACCAAATCTGTAATTGCCTACTATTGATTTTTGTCCACTTTTATAATAGTCTATATATTCACCATGAAGCATACCTTTTGAATATCGATGTTTACTTAAAATTAGGCCATTCCCTGCCCAGATAATTTGAGCACCATCTTTAAGACCATCTTTCCAATTGTTTTCATAAACAGGAATACCATTTTCATTCCATTCTTTTTCTATTCCGCTTTTTATTCCATAATTATACATTATTTCAATCTGTTTTTCACCATTTGCAAACTTTTTAAGACATTTACCGTTTGGCTTATCATTAATATAGCCAAAAGAGTTTGCTAATGTACCGTCTTCATACCACTCGCTCCACCGACCTTCCTTTTTACCTTTTTTATACTTACCTCTTTTCATCAACTGCCCATTTTTAAACCACCATTGCCAAATACTATCTTCAAGAGATCTAACATAATAACCAGTTTTATTTTTTTCACCATCAGGGTACCACCACACCCACTTCCCTTCCTTTAAACCTCTAGAATAATTACCTTTTAATTCTCTATTCCCATTTGGGTAATAATTAAAAACATGGCCTTTAAATGGCTCTGAAGAACCTTCAAGATATTTTATAGAAACTCCTTCTGCATTTAAGCCATCTGATAGGTCTGTATCCAGAACTTGTGAGTTAATTAAAATTGGAAAAACAAAGATTACTAGATAAAGCATTATTTATGAGAATGAGTTTTCAATTAAGTTTACATAAACAGAGGCACCAATAAGTAAAGCTCTTTCATCAATGTTAAAGTGTGAACAATGATGCGGTGTGGATAATATCTCATTTTCATTTGGAGCTGAACCTACAAAGAAAAAACAACCGGGCTTATTTTGCAAATAATACGAAAAATCCTCCCCACCCATAGACAAATAAGGATTTTTTGCACCACTAGCCACTACCGAGCTTGCTGCTTCTAATACTTTTTCAACTTGTGAGCTATGATTTACCGTTGGGGGATAACCATCTTTATAATTTAATTTAATATCTGCGCCAAATGACTTTGAAACACCTTCAATAACTTCTTTCATTCTTTGTTTTATCATTGTACGGTTTTCTTCAGTATATGCTCTTGTAGTACCAGACATATGAACTTTATCAGAAATTATATTAAAATTATGCCCCCCTTTAATTTTACCAATAGATAATACTGTACTTTCTAAAGGATTTGTATTCCTACTCACAATAGTTTGTAACATTGTAACAAGGTTACTAGCCACAACTATTGCATCAACTGTCCCCTGGGGAGTTGCTCCATGTCCACCCTTCCCGCTTACTTCTATATCAAACAAATCAGCAGAGGCCATCACAGGTCCATCTTTTATTCCTACCTCACCATAAAGTTGATAATTCCAAAGATGTAGTCCATAAATTTCATCTACCTTGTCAAGACACCCATCTTCAATCATATATTTAGCTCCACCCAAACCTTCTTCAGCAGGTTGGAAAATAAATCTTACAGTTCCTTTTTTTAATTTACTATTTTTTGATAATGCATTAGCTGCACCAAGTAGAATTGCCATATGCCCATCATGTCCACATGCGTGCATTACCCCGTCATTCAACGATTTATAATCTAAATTATTTTCTTCTTGTATTGGAAGAGCATCCATATCTGCCCTTAAGGCAATAGTCGGTCCAGGTCCAAAATTAATTTCACCCACTATTCCAGTTTTTCCGACACCTTTTTTATGTGAGATCCCAAGGTTATTTAAA
>Ga0208410_1001802_pt1 | contig 10694 bp, 9 predicted proteins | sample ETN02SmetaG_3_FD_185787 | JGI IMG/M metagenome (GOLD analysis project Ga0208410, IMG submission 185787) | Marine microbial and viral communities from oxygen minimum zone, Eastern Pacific Ocean - ETNP2014F10-02SV257 (SPAdes) (version 2) | ecosystem: Environmental > Aquatic > Marine > Oceanic ... | reverse complement strand
ACCAAATAAGATAAGTACCTTTTTTTGAGCCATTTAATAACTAAGCCCGTCTACTAATTAAGAGAGAGTCTAACTCCAATATATTTTCTAGAATTTGGTCCTGCATAGAATACAATTAAAATATTTTCTTTACCTTGTGCTATTACTTCATCTATTAGAGCTAAAGCATCTCCAGATGTTGTGACTGGTTTGTTCTGCATCTCTATAATAACATCATCTTTTTTTATGTTTTGTCTTATTAGGAAAGAATCTTGTTCAATATCTGCAATAATAACTCCTGCAACACTTTGGTCTAATTCTAACCTAATCTTATCATCATCTGATAAAGTTCTGACTTTAATTCCTAGTTCTTTAATTTGAACAGATGTGCCTTCATTTTCAATTGCCGCCAATTCCTCTAGTGAAGGCTGCTTACCTAAATTTACATAAAGAGTTATTTTACTTTCATTTCTCCACACCACAACCTCTGTATTTTGACCTATTGCAGCTTCAGCAACAAGTTTTGGCAACGTCTGCATCGATTCTACTTCTTCGCCATTAAACCTAATAATAATATCCCCTTCTTTAACTCCATCCTTCAGAGCAGGACTGTCAGGAGTCAAGCCTTGAACCAAAGCTCCGTAAGTTTTATCTAACCCCAAACTTTGAGCTATTTCATCTGTTACCTCTTGAATTCTAACACCTAACCAAGCTCTTTGTATTTCTCCTGTATCTTTAAGCTGGTCAATTATATTTTTTGCTAAATTAGAAGGAATTGCAAAACCTAAGCCGATAGACCCACCGCTTGGAGATAAGATCATAGAATTTACTCCAATAACTTCACCGTCTAAATTAAATAAAGGTCCTCCTGAATTTCCTCTGTTTATTGCAGCATCTGTTTGGATAAAATCATCATACCTTCCACCTAACATTCTACCTCTTGCTGAAACAATGCCCGCTGTTACAGAACCTCCCAAACCATGAGGGTTTCCTATTGCCATTACCCAACTTCCAACTTTAGCAGAGTCAGAATCTCCAAACTCTAGAGAAGGCAACTTATCAGTGGTATCAACCTTAAGCAAAGCTAGATCAGTTTCATTATCAAAAGCAATAAGTTCTGCTTCTAATTTTAAACCATTAGTGAATGTTACTTGAATATCAGATGCATTTTGTACTACATGATTATTAGTTACAATATAACCATCTTCTGAAATTACAAATCCAGAACCAAGTGAGCTAAATTCTCTTTCTGATGGTTCAGGACTCGGCATGTTAAAAGGAAAATTAAAGAAGTCTTCAATTGAAGGAATTTGTGGTGATGATTGCTCAATTACACCCGTTGTAGAAATATTTACTACAGATGGGGAAACTTTTTCAGCTAAATCAGCAAACGTATCTGGTCCACTGAATGCTTGAGCAACATTGTAGCTTGTGACTAAAAAGAAAAATATTAATAATATGCTTTTGTTAATTACACTCTTCATCTAACTAAGTACTGTCCACATAATCATTAAACCCAATAAAGCTGAAGCTATTCCACCCCATTTTAAAGTTTCATTGGACATTTCTGTCATTTTATTAATTAAAGATTTCATTCTATCGGGAAATACGGCGTAAAGAAGGCCTTCAATGATTAAAAGCAAACCGATCGAGCCTAAAAAAATTTCAATCATAATCTATAATATTATTGAAAATTTATTCTTGTTGTTCTCCGCTAGGATCAGCAAAATATTTAAAGAATTCACTCTCAGGAGACAATATCATTGTCGTATCGGAACTTTTTAGACCTTCAGCGTATGCTTGCATTGCACGATAGAAGGCAAAAAATTCGGGGTCTTGCCCAAAGGCTTCAGCAAACACTTTATTTGCCATCCCGTCTCCTTCCCCACGAACAATATTAGCCTTTTTTTCTGCTTGAGATTTTATGATTGTAACTTCTTTATCTGCTGTTGATCGAATTCGTTGAGCAATCTCTGCACCTTGAGCTCTAAACTCCTTTGCTTCTCTCTCTCTTTCAGTTTGCATTCTTCGAAAGATCGCTTGACTGTTAGCTTCAGGAAGATCTGCCCTTTTTATTCGAACATCTATAATTTCAATACCAAAATTGTTAACCTCAGCTTCTACCAATGAAGTAATTTGCTTCATTAATTTTGAACGATCATCAGATAAGACTGCTGACAGCGGTTCTTCACCTAGGACCCCCCTTATTCTTGAATTTACGACAGCTGAAATTCTTGAACGTGCAACATTTTCATTTCCAAAAGCTTTGTAAAATTCAAGTACATCAACAATTTTAAACTTAACAAATGCGTCAACAATCAATCTTTTTTGATCAGCGGCAATAACTTCAGCTGCTGGAGCATCAATATCTAAGATCCGATTATCAATAAAGATTACATTTTGAATAAAAGGAATTTTAAAATTAAGGCCTGGTGACGTAATTACTCTTTTTGGATCACCAAACTGTAAGACAATGGCATTCTTTACCTCAATTACTGTAAATAAAGTAAAGTACGCAATTAGGCCAATAAGCCCAATTATTAATAAATAAATTCTAGAACTATTCATACAACTATTAATCCTGTTTCTTCTTACTTAATTCTGGAAGAGGTAAATATGGAACTACAGAATCTCCGCCTGCTTTATCAATAATAACTTTGTCCATATCTGAGAACACATCTTCCATTGTTTCATAAAAAATTCTTTTTTTGGTCACTACAGGAGCTTTGGCATACTCTCTCTGAATAGATAAGAAACGAGCCGCCTTACCTTCACTATCAGCTATTACTTTCTGTCTGTATCCTTCTGCTTGTTGGAGTATTTGCTCTGCTTCACCACGTGCTCTTGGTATAATATCATTTGCATAAGCTTCAGCCTCATTTCGTTGTCTTTCTAAGTCTGCTCTAGCAGCTTGAACATCTCTAAATGCATCAATAACTTGAGATGGAGGATCAGCTTTTTGAGTCTGTACCTGAGTTATGGTAATACCTGTTTTGTATTCATCCAAAATTTCCTGGATTAGAACTCGAGTCTTATTTTCAATATCTGTTCTACCTTCAGTTAAAATAGACTGAATTTTTCCTTGGCCTATAACTTCTCTCATTGCAGTTTCAGCTGCACTCTTAATTGTTTGTTCAGGGGCTTGAACATTAAACAAGAAACTTCCAGCATCATTAATCAACCAGAAGACTGAAAAGTCGATATCAACAATGTTTTCATCTCCAGTTAACATCAAACTCTCTTCTTCAACATCTCTAATTGCAGTAACTCGACTATCAGGACTTTGTCTGTAACCTACATCAATACGATTAATCTTTGTAACTTTCGGTGTAAATACTCTTTCAACAGGATAGGGAATATGGTAATTCAATCCTGGTTGAGTTGTTTTAATATATTTTCCAAATTGCAGAACAACGCCCTGTTCGTCTGGCAGCACTCTATAAAAACCACTAGCAAGCCATATTAATAATAGGATTAATAAAATTACAAATGGACCCATCTTTCCAAAGAAAGATCCTGGCATTAAACCTTTAAATTTATTTTGAGCATTACGGATGACATCATCCATATTAGGACCAGGGTTTCTTCCACTTCCGTTTCCAGGAGATCCCCAAGGATTATTGTTATTATTATCTGACCAAGACATTAATTTATTAACGAATTTTTCCTCTATATATGTTAAAAATGATTAAAAGCAATTATTTACAAAAACTTCGGATTATACATCTTCTATATGTGTTATATTGTAGTTAAATTGAAGAATACAAGCTCAAAAAAATGGCGGAAATACTAGAAAATCAAGTTTTACACACCCTAGGACAGGTAATAGACGAGAAAAGTGACCGAAATATCGTATCTCTTGGAATTGTTAAGGATATCACAGTCGATGAAGGAAAGGTTAGTTGTATTCTTGAATTTCAAGATAATGACCAGAAAAAAAATAATAGAATTTTTGAAGAGTCAAAGAACGCAATAGAAGAAATTCCCGGGGTAACAAAAGTCGATATCATTACAACATTTCATCGAGAACATACTGAAGAAGAAGATCACAAATTTGAAGCTATTCAAACTCCTATCAATAATCAGCTAGGTACTTCTAAGATAAAATATATTCTAGCGGTAGCGTCAGGAAAAGGTGGTGTTGGCAAATCTACTATTGCACTTAATCTTGCATCTGCATTTAAATCACTTGGACTCAAAACTTGTTTGCTTGATGCGGATATTTATGGACCTTCTATTCCAAAAATGATCGGGACAAGTGAAAAGCCTCATTCTGATGGTAAACAAATTGAAACTGTTAATCGTTATGGCATATCTACAATGTCAATGGGGTATATGGTTGAGGATGAGAATCCAATTATTTGGAGAGGCCTAATGGTAATGAAAGCGATCAACGAAATGATTGATAAAGTCAATTGGGGTGAAGCAGACATTATGATTATTGACATGCCTCCTGGAACAGGAGATGTTCAAATTTCACTCGCTCAAAAATTAAAAATCACTGCAAGCGTTATTGTTACAACACCACAAGATATTGCTTTAGTTGATGTAATTAGAGGACTAAAGATGTTTGAAAAAACAGACATTCCTATTTACGGAATTATTGAAAACATGAGTTACTTTCTCGCACCAGATACTGGAAAAGAATATAAACTTTACGGTGAAAGCAAAACAGATGCGGTTGCGGAGAAATATGAATATGAAATCCTTGCACGCTTACCTTATGACACTCTGCTTATGGAACAGTGTGACAAAGGACATCCGCTCACCGATTTAGTGCCAGACCATAAGGTTAGTAAAATCTTCCTTGAAACGGCTGAAAATCTATTAAAAAGGCTAAAACTTGAGAAATTATCACAGACTAGCTAAGGTCAAATTTCTTTTGTAATTCAGCCCACTCTCTTTTTGAAATTCCTTCTTCTTCAAATGATGGCTTCTCGCCCTTAATAAGCTTTCTTAAAAAATTAACCTCTTTTGCTGAAAGTTCTGTTCCACCTACTCGGTAATCATCAAAGGCATTATAGGTAATTGGCACCCATTTTTTTACAATGTCTAGCATCGCATCTGCATAAACTTTAATTTCATATTGAGCATGATCATCTGCTCTCAAAGCTAAGAAATGAAGCAGATTATTAAGATCAATTTTCCAATACCACTGGGTATATGTATTTAAAGTTAAGTTCATTCTGGCTAATTCTCGAGCAATCCCAGATTTATTTTCATCTAAAACTCCGCCTTCGGAACTTTCATTTAATAATGATTCATAATTAGCATAAGTTTGTTCAGCATCAGCTTTTAGAATTGAAATAACATTTGAAGCCTCTTCACTTGAGAGAACCTCTCCTCTACCTTGATTATTAATTGTTGATTGTGATGCAATGTTTTCAATTGATGGAATATAAAATTCTTTATCTAAAATTGAATACCGAGCGGAATATTCATTTACATTAGCTGTACGATGTCTAATCCACTGACGAGCAATAAAGATTGGAAGCTTAATATGAAATTTAATCTCACACATTTCAAATGGTGTTGAATGACGATGACGCATTAAGTATTTAATCAACCCTTGATCGTTGGAAATTTTCTTTGTGCCTTTTCCATATGATACTCGAGCTGACTGAACAATTGCAGAGTCATCTCCCATATAGTCTATAACTCTGACAAAGCCATGATCTAAAACATTTATGGGTTGGTAGAGGATCTTTTCAAGTTCAGGAACAGTGACTCGTGAAGTCTCGCTCTTGCTAGAGCGCAATGCTTCTATTTCATCAAGTTGGTCTTTATTTACAGTCATTTCAGTGAATCACGTAGTTAACTCCATACTATATAAATAATACACCCTTTAAAAAGATTGATTTCCAACTTATATTTAAATTGCTGGGGATATCCCAGCTATAGGGATAAACGTCTTGTGTAATACCCATTACGGACCCGGGGGCGGTACCCGGCACCTCCACCATTTTCAGGGGGGTGATATAGGATCGACGGATGTTTAAAGACAAGTTCTTTCTCTCGGCATTGTACCGCCGTTATCGGGCTAATTTTTAAATGCTAACAATAAATTAGCACTCGCTGCTTAATATAATTAGGCAAGCGCGGTTCGGGAGGCACCGGGCAACAGAAGTCTCCCACTTTTAATAAGATTGCTTATCCTTAAATATTCCTCTTAATCCACCTCGTGGATCTTTACTTACTGTTAATCCTTTAAAAAATTAAAAAAGTTACCATATATATATTAGTAAGGTATCATACTACAATCCACTATGAGTCAAAAAAACAGACAAGAGCAGGACAGTTTAGGGAAAATTAGCGTTTCAAATAGTAATCTTTGGGGCGCTCAAACACAACGTTCTTTGAAAAATTTTAAAATTGGCAATGATAAAATGCCAATTGAAATAATTCATGCTCTAACGGTAATTAAGATGGCTTGTGCTAAAGCTAACCAAAGACAAAAAACTCTCATTCCAAAAATTGCAAATGCTATCGTTAATTCGGCAAAGCAAGTTTTATCTGGAAAATATGATGATCATTTTCCTCTTTCTGTTTGGCAAACTGGATCAGGAACACAAACAAATATGAATGTAAACGAGGTGATTGCTAACCTTGCAAATAAAAAACTTTCAGGAAAACTTGGAACTAATTCACCCGTACATCCAAATGACCATGTTAATAAAAGTCAATCTACTAATGACAGTTTTCCCTCAGCAATAAATATTGCAACATCCATTAAAATTATTCAGGAGCTTCTGCCTGCTTTGAAAAATATGGAAAAAACATTACGCTCTCAATCTCAGAAATGGAAAAGTATTGTTAAGATTGGCAGAACCCACCTGCAAGACGCAACCCCTTTATCACTAGGACAAGAATTTTCTGGATATCAGGCTCAAATCGTCTCCAATATTAAAAGAGTTGAAACAGCTTTAACTAGCCTCAGTTACCTAGCTCAAGGTGGTACTGCTGTAGGCACAGGACTTAATACTAAAAAGGGATTTGATCGATTAGTGATAACAGAGATTAGCAAAATTACTAAAGTTAAATTCAAGCCAGCAGTAAATAAATTTCAAGCACTGGCTTCACATGATTCAATAGTTGAAATGTCAGGTGTTTTAAATGTAATTGCTACTGATCTATTTAAAATTGCTAATGATATACGCCTATTGGCATCTGGCCCAAGATCTGGATTGGGAGAACTTAGTCTCCCTGAAAATGAACCCGGCTCATCTATTATGCCAGGGAAAGTTAATCCAACTCAGAGTGAAGCTTTAACGATGGTATGTTTGCAAGTTATGGGCTTTCATAACACTATTTCAATGGCAGGCTCACAAGGGCACTTTGAGCTTAACGCATTTAAACCCCTAATTGGACTCAATATAATTAACTCAGTTAATTTACTTGCAACTGCAATGAATAATTTTAATGAAAAATGTCTCAAAGGAATAAAACCCAATATAAAAAATATTAAACAAGGAGTTGAAAATTCATTAATGCTGGTAACGGCACTTGCTCCAGAAATTGGATATACTAAAGCTGCTGAATTAGCGAAAGTAGCCCACAAAAAAAATATTTCACTTATCGAAGCAAATAAAATTCTTAAATATTTAGACAATAAAAAGATTAAATCTCTCCTTGATCCAAAGAAAATGATTTCTTCTTCATAAAGTAAAATAATGACTGCCTCGAATAAGCATACAGTCAAAATTAATGGTCATATTACTAGCGTATTTTTAGAATCTGAGTTCTGGGAGGAGCTTAAGCAAATAAGCAAAGCTAAATCAGTTTCAACAGATCAATTAATCTCACAAATTGACCAACATAAAAGAGGGTCTAACTTGTCCAGTGCAATTAGACTTTACGTATTGAATCACATAAGGAATCCTCAATGAGCAATACTTCCTACCTTGAAACATTAAATAAATCACAGCTTGAAGCTGTAAAAAATACTGAGGGTCCTAATTTAGTACTTGCGGGTGCGGGTACTGGGAAAACTCGAGTTCTAACCACCAGAGTAGCTCATATTATAGACAGTAAGCTGGCTTTTCCTTCTCAAATCCTCTGCGTCACATTCACTAATAAAGCTGCAAGAGAGATGTCTGAGAGAATCCAGAACCTTGTTAGCGTTAAGATGGATAAAATGCCGTGGATTGGCACGTTTCATTCAATAGGAGCAAAGATAATCCGGAATCATGCTGAAGTTATTGGACTCAAACCAAGTTTTACAATTTTAGATAAAGACGATCAGCTGTCTTTGATTAAGCAAATCTTAAAATCAGAAAATCTAGATCAATCAAAATATGTTCCTAAATATATTCAATCACGAATAGATCAGTGGAAAAATAAAGCACTTAATCCAAACGATATCAAAGCTGATAGCCTAGATAATATGAGTGATGATAAAACATTAAATATTTATAAATTATATCAACAAAGACTATTTCAAATAAATTGTTTAGATTTTGGTGACTTGCTGCTGCAATGTATCAATCTTTTTAAAAATGAAGATGTTCTAAAAAGATATAGTGAGAATTTTAAATATGTTCTTGTTGATGAGTATCAGGACACAAACACAGCTCAATATCAGTGGTTAAAATTTTTATCTTCTGCTAATCAAAACATTTGCTGTGTTGGAGATGACGATCAATCTATTTATAGTTGGCGTGGAGCTGAAATTGACAACATGCTTAGATTTGAGAAAGATTTTGATAATACAAAAACTATAAGACTTGAGGAAAATTACAGATCTACCAATAATATATTAAAATCAGCTTCCTCTCTAATCAGCTACAACGAAACAAGATTGGGAAAAGAACTTTATTCTGATCAAGGAAATGGTGATCCGGTTTATATACATTTAGTGAATTCAAGTAGAGATGAAGCCACTTTTGTTGCACAAGAAATTATGAAGTTGAGAGATGAAAACCCTGACCTTAATAATATCGCCGTATTAGTTAGAGCTGTATTCCAATCAAGAGAAATTGAGGAAGCTCTTATAAGATACTCTGTACCGTACCGCATTATTGGTGGAATTAGGTTCTATGAAAGAACAGAAATTAAGGATGCTGTTTCATATTTAAGGATTGTATATGAAAACCAGGATGATGTAGCTTTTGAAAGGGCTATTATGAATCCAAAGAGAGGAATTGGAGAAAAATCTTTTAATAAGATTATAGAAGTTTCAAAGAATAAACATATATCACTTTTTCAAGCCTCAAAACTCTTAGCTGGAACAGACGAAGTAAATAAGAAAGCTTCATCGAGCTTAGACGAATTCGTAAAAGTTATTGAAAGAGGAATCTCAATGATAGAAACAACTCAATATCCTGAAATCTTAAAAGTTTTATTAGATGAGTCAGGATATATGAACATGCTTAAGAATGACAAAAATGTTTCTGCGCAAACAAAAATTGAAAATATAAAAGAACTAATCATTGCTATGGAAGATTACAATAGTATTGAAGAATTTTTGGAACACATTTCTCTTGTAACTTCTGTGGATGAGAACAACGAAGATAATAAAGTTAGTTTGATGACTCTACATGCAGCAAAGGGGTTGGAATATGATTTTGTATTCTTGCCTGGATGGGAAGAAGGATTATTCCCTCATCAAAAAACAATTGATGAGTCTGGAAATAAAGGAATAGAAGAAGAACGAAGACTTGCTTATGTTGGAATAACAAGAGCAAGGAAAACTGTTAATATTTCCACTTCAATGTCTAGAAGATTTCAAAATAATTGGATGCCATCTTTACAATCAAGATTTATAGAAGAACTAGATCAAGATTTAGTCAAAACAGTTAGTCACATTGCAGATCATTTGGATAATTTTGACGAATTCAATCAAGACTTTGATTTTAAACCGAAGAAAATATCTTTGAACCCAACTGAAGGATCTAGTTATAAAACAGTTTTATCCATGGAAGAGGAGAATGTTAGAGATATAAATGATGATATAATCCTACAAATTGGCCAAATAGTTAAACACAAGAAATTTGGCATTGGCAAAATTCAAGATTTAGATGGATCAAAGGCAGTTGTAGATTTTGATGAACATGGTAAAAAAAAATTAATCTCTGATTTTCTTACACCATGCTAAATACCAAACAAAAATTAACAAAATTAAGAAAGCTCTTTCCTAAATACGATATTGATTGCTATTTAGTGCCTCACACGGATGAGTTTCAAAATGAATTTCTTCCAAAATATAGCAGACGACTTGAATGGCTTAGTAATTTTACTGGCTCCGCGGGAGATATAATTGTTGCAAAAAACAAAGCATATATATTTGTAGACGGAAGATACACAATACAAGCTGAGAATGAGGTAGATAAGAGTTGTTTCTCAATTATAAATTATAAAGATGCTACTCCTTCAAAAGTCCTAAATTCCTTTAAAAAGAATAATCTAAGAATTGGATTTGATAGTAACATTTTAACTATTGGTAAATTGGAGTTCTTAAAAAAACAATCAAAAAATAAAGCTAAATACATTGAAATCAAAAATAATTTGATCGATGAATTGTGGTCAAATAAGCCAAGAAAAGTTCGGTCAAAGCCTTTTTATCACCAGTTAAAATATAGTGGAGAAAAATCTGAGAAAAAGATCAAAAAATTAATTAGTTTCATGAATAAATTTAAGATTGATCGTTATATTTTAACATCTACTGAATCTATTTGCTGGCTATTTAACGTTAGAGCAAAAGATATCGAATATTCACC
>Ga0208410_1001798_pt1 | contig 10699 bp, 9 predicted proteins | sample ETN02SmetaG_3_FD_185787 | JGI IMG/M metagenome (GOLD analysis project Ga0208410, IMG submission 185787) | Marine microbial and viral communities from oxygen minimum zone, Eastern Pacific Ocean - ETNP2014F10-02SV257 (SPAdes) (version 2) | ecosystem: Environmental > Aquatic > Marine > Oceanic ... | reverse complement strand
CTTGATAATTCATTTGAAGGTTTTATTATTTTGCCCGCTAATAGAAGCCCCCAAGTTGAAGCATTTACAAAAAGGCTATCAGCTTGATTTAAGTGGGTTTCCCATGCTCCAGCTGATAACTTCTCAGATATCAACTTATTTCTTGTATGACTATCTGGGATTCTTAGCAGGGATTCTGCTAAGCACATTAAGGCCACGCCCTCGTTATTTGATAGACCATATTCACTTAAGAATGCGTCCAGTTGAGTTCTTTCACTTTTTCTATCTCTGCATAGATTAACTATATTAATAGCATCTTCTTCTATTGATGAATTATTGAGAAATTGACTATCTTTTATAAAATCTTTAGCTAAGATTTCTTCTGAATAAAATTTTCCTTCTATAAGTGACATTTTTGTATTTTAATCTTATGTTCTTAAGTATCAATGCTTTATATTCGATCTAATTTTTATATCTAAAAACTATGGAATTTTCTAAATCTCTTAATAATACTATGGTAGTCTAGCAATATATGAAAGAGGCATTAAAACTTATTAATCGCGGAGCTGATGAGATTCTGACCGAAGCAGATTTAAAGAAGAAGCTTGAATCAGGTAAGCAGCTTGTTATCAAGGCTGGATTTGATCCAACTGCACCCGACCTTCATTTTGGGCATACAGTTTTATTAAATAAAATGAGACATTTTCAAGAACTGGGCCATAAGGTTATTTTCCTCATAGGCGACTTCACAGGTCAAATAGGCGATCCATCTGGAAAAAATAAAACTAGACCCACGCTTGACGCTAATGAGGTAGCCGAAAATGCAAAGACATATAAGAACCAAGTTTTCAAGATATTAAAAGAAGACTTAACAGAGATTCGTTTTAATTCTGAGTGGTGTAATGATCTGGGCGCTGAAGGAATTATAAAACTTGCTTCTAATTATAATGTTGCTCGAATGCTTGAAAGAGATGATTTTAATAAGAGATATTCTTCAAATCAAAGCATAGCCATACATGAATTTTTATATCCATTAATTCAAGGCTATGACTCTATTGCACTAGAAGCTGACGTTGAGTGTGGCGGCACAGACCAAAAATTTAATCTTTTAGTTGGCAGGGAGCTCCAACGAGCATATGGGCAAGAGCCCCAAGTTGTTCTAACTGTTCCTATTCTCGAAGGGTTGGATGGAACAAATAAAATGTCAAAATCCTTAAATAATTATATTGGAGTTGATGAAGCCCCAGATGAGATGTTTGGGAAAATAATGTCAATTTCTGATGAGCTTATGTGGAGATGGTTTGAACTTTTAAGTTTTATACCTGAAGAAGAGATAGCATCTTTAAGAAAAGAAATGGAGGCGGGAACAAATCCTAGAGATATTAAATTTATTTTAGCTGAAGAACTCGTTGATAGATTCCACTCAAAGGGTGATGGAAAAGATTGCAAAGAATCTTTTTTAAAACGTTTCCAAAAGGGGCTAATGCCAGAAGATATTCCAAGTATTAATATTGAAATAGAAAAAGACAGCATTCCATTAGTTAATTTGTTAAAAGATGCTGAAATGACAAGTAGCACTTCAGAAGCTTCTAGACTTATAAAGCAGGGCGGAGTAAAGATAGATTCAGTTAAAGTTGAAGACCCTAAAATAGAGATTCAAAGAGGCAGCGAAGCAATATATCAAGTGGGCAAAAGAAAATTCTTAAAAATAAAAGTTTAGGAATGAGAAAGATATTTTTTTTCTTTTTGCTGATTATCAGTTTTACTCCTTTTGCTAATGAGCAGGGTGCAGTTACTCCATTAAATGGAGTTGATATTTGGTGGCAAGCCCATGGAGATAAATCTGATCCACCTGTCTTGTTGATCATGGGCATTAATTCTAATAGCAAGCTTTGGCCTCAGGATCTAATAGACGGACTAGTTAAAGAGAGTTTTTATGTGATTACCTATGATAATCGTGATACCGGAAAGAGTTCATGGGTTACTTCAGAACCAATTTTTATAAAAATTATAAAAATCCTTCCTGATTTTGTAATTGAGTCATTTGTAGATACTGTCTTTGATTTTATGTTCAATGAAGAAGGCAAATTTAATATGGAAGAAGTTCCATCTGAATATAACCTTAGTGATATGGCTAAAGATGGTTTATCAATTCTTGATTATCTGGCTATTGAAAAAGCCCATATAGTAGGGGCTTCACTAGGGGGAATGATAGCTCAAATTATTGCAATAGATCATCCAGACAGAGCGCTAAGCTTAACAGCTATCATGACAACTCCAGGTTTTGATACTGAAGGTTTGTCGGGCCCCAGCCCAATTTTTAAGCAGGCTATGAAGGAATCCTTTGTTCTTAATCTACAAGGAATGGAAAAAGAAGCGTTAAAAATTTCTCAAATTGCATTAACTGGATCTAGGTTCCCATTTAATGAGGAGGCTTATGAAAAAAGGTTTGATGAGATATTATCCCACGGTAATAATACATCTTCCGGCCACATGGCCGCAGTTGGAGCAAGCCCAAATAGATTTAACAGATTAGGAGAAATAGACCTAAATACATTAATTATTCATGGAGCCGAAGACCCACTTATCCCTGTAGATCATGGAATATCTTTATTTGAAAATATTAATAATAGCGAGAAAATGATTTTAGATGGAGTTGGTCATGAGATTCCAGATGAATTATTATCTGAAATAGTTGCTAAGTTAAAATATCATTTCAATAAAGGGAGCTAAAGCATGAAATATTTTTTGCAATTTATAACTTTAACTATTCTCGTTGGTTGCGGCCAAGATCAATCAAATAATTTACTGGATACTAATATGCAAGAAGGAAATATCTTTTTAGCATCAAATATAAATCAGGACGGGGTCATAGAGGTTGAGACAGGTCTTCAATATGAAGTTATTAAGAGCGGGAATAGTGCGGCAGAAAAGCCAAGCTTATCAGATACTATTTCAGCTCATTTTCATGGCACCCTAATAGATGGAACGGTTTTTTGGAGTTCTGTAGATATGAATGAACCATTAGTTATTAAACCTTCTCAATTAATACCGGGTTGCCAAAAGATACTACCTTTAATGAGAATTGGTGATAAATGGAGGGTATTTATTCACCCCAGCTTGGCATATGGTGAAGAAGGGCGGCCAACCATACCTCCAAATTCAGTACTAACATTTGAAATTGAACTTTTATCTATTCAATAAGAATTATTCCATTGATGATAAAGCAAAACCGTAAACATCAGATATTGCTTCTATTCGTTTGCTCTTAGGAGTTCCTGCTCCATGACCAGCTCTATCTTCTATTCTTATTAGTATTGGATTATCACATCCTTGTGCTGCTTGAAGTCTTGCTGCAAATTTAAAAGAATGTGACGGAACAACTCTATCATCTCTTTTTGCCGTCGTAACTAAAGTGGGTGGATAGCATTCTCCAGCCTCAATATTATGATATGGCGAATAAGATAAAAGATTATAAAACTCATCAGTCTTTTCTGGAGAACCATAATCACTTTCCCAAGCCCATCCAATTGTAAATTTATTAAACCTCAGCATATCCAAAACGCCAACCTGAGGAATTGCTGCACCAAAAAGTTTAGGATTCTGTAACATAGTAGCTGCTACCAGAAGCCCTCCATTAGAGCCACCCTGTATAGCTGTTGTTGCAGGCGAGCCTATTTTAGATTTATGAAGGTATTTTGCAGCAAAAGCAAAATCATCAAACACATTTTGTTTATTTAAAAGCATTCCATCAGCATGCCACTTTTGACCATACTCTCCACCACCCCTAAGGTTGGCAACTGCTACAACTCCACCCTGATTCATCCATGCTAGATAGCTTTTACTAAACCTTGGTAGAATAGAGATATTGAATCCTCCGTATCCATAAAGCAATACAGGTGTCGACGAATTAATATTAGTAGAATTCTTGTAGCTTATATGTAGAGGAATTTTTGTACCATCTTTAGATCTATAAAATTTTAATTTAGATGTATATTCTGAGGCATTAAAATCAACAAGCTTTTCTTCCCAAAATAATTCGCTTGTATTTTTTGTAAGATCAATCTTATAGATCTGAGAGGGGGTAGTGAAATTTGTATAACTAAAATATGTCTCTGAATCATCGATTTTGCCTCCAAAACCACCCACACTTCCATTAAATTCTCCCTTTAGATCATGACTAAATGAACCATCTAAGTTATAGAACTTAACCCTAGAAAGGGTATCTTCAAGATAGATCACAACAAATGAATTATTAATAATGTTTACACTAGAAATTGAATCCTTGCTTTCTTGTATAACCTCAGACCATTCCATGCTTTTATCTGCATTAATTCTTAATTTAACAATTTTTCCATTCGGGGCATTATTAGTAGTGTAGAACCATAAGATATTTTCTTTCGCAGAAATTAAACTATAGGCCCCTATAAGCTCATCAATTACAGGAATAAATTCCCCATCCTCTTCTAGCTGAATATAAATTCTATTTCTTTCATCTGTTCCCTCACTAATATATAAAACTTTATAAGGCGTATCTTTAATTACACTAATACCAAAACCCCATTTTGGTTTTTGAGAGTTTTTATATATCAACTTATCTGTAGACTGATCAGCACCAATATTGTGAAAGAAAAGTTGGGGTGCAGAGTTAACATCACTTAAAGCCTCTTTTGAAGGCTCATCATATTTTTGGTAGTAAAAACCAGAATTATCATTTTCCCAGACCGCAGAAGAAAATTTAGACCATAAAATTGTGTCTTGTAATAAAGACTTATTTTCTATGTTCATAACTCTCCAGGTTCTCCAATCAGAACCGCCATCTGAGATAGAGTAGGCTAGCAATTTAGCATCTGGGCTAATACTTATACCTCCCAAAGAAATTGTTCCATCTTTTGAGAATTCATTTGGATCTAAAAGCACTTCAGGATCACATGCATCACAGCCTTTCATCATAAGCTTGCTTTGTTGCCAGTCACCATTATTAAAATAATAAAAAGTTTTACCTTCTCTTTTAAACGGAGTGCTTATTGAATCACTAACCCAAATTTTTGAGAGATCATCTTTTATAGCTGACTTTACCAAAGACTCTTTAATAAATGTTTGAGTAAAAACATTTTGCTTATCTACCCATATATTAGCTTCATCACTTGTAAAGTCTTCTAACCACCTATATGGATCTGATATCTCAGTCCCGTGGAGGGTTTCTACAAAAGGAACCGTTTTAGTTGAAGGGTAATTTATTGATTCGTTCTCTATCGAGTTCTCATTCGAACAGCTTAAGAGGACAAAAAAAATGCAGTAGATTATAATATTTCTCATAATTTTTTATTTATTTTTTTATTATTATGAACCAATTTAAATCAGCTTGGCAATTTGCATTTACTCATTGGCAATTTTTTGCTGTATTGGCATTCCCAATTTTCTTTATAGAAGTCTCCAGTGCATATTTTTTAACAGGTGCAACTGAAATAATGTCAGCAGGAAATATGGAGGATCTAACCGAATATTTTGCTGCTAATAACTTTCCAATATTTATACTTTCTCTTCTTTCAATTATTTTAAGTATGTCTTTTATGGGCGGTGTTTTTGTAGCATTTGACGCACTTTCTAACAATAAATCAATAAAGCCTTATGATGCATTATTTACGGGATTTAGAAAATTTTTTCCTCTTTTGGGCGCATATCTAATATGTTTTTTCGCAACAATGCTTGGATTAATTATGTTAATTCTTCCAGCATTTTATATTGGAGCAAGGTTATCACTATTCCCTGCATATATGATGTTAGAAAATAAAGGTGTCATGGATTCAATCTCATCATCTTGGGAATCTACTGATGAACATGGAACAACTTTATTTTTGTTAACTTTAGTTTTCTTTACGCTAACTTCAGTTGTGGCGGCTGTTGTTACTTTAGTAAGTGGAGGTTCTGCTACTGAAAGTCTTTCATTTTTAACTCTGGTTCTAAGCGGACTTGTTGAATATATTTTTATATTCCCATGGGCTTATGTCTATTACAGTCTTTATCAATCACTAAAGACGGCATAATCAATCAAGTATGAAGGTTCTAGTTATGGGATTACCGGGTAGTGGTAAAACTTACCTCACCGAAAGACTAGTGCCGCTTTTAGATGCGGCTTGGTACAACGCTGATAAATTAAGGGAAATGGCTAATGATTGGGATTTTTCTGACGACGGCAGAAGAAGACAATCTCTCAGAATGCGAAGTTTTGCAGATTTTGAAAAGTCACATGGCAGATATGTAGTATGTGATTTTGTATGCCCAACAAAAGAGACAAGAGAAAACTTTGATGCAGATTTTGTTATCTGGATGGATACAATTAAAGAAGGCAGATACGAAGATACTAATAAGCTATTTCAAAACCCTGATAATGTAACTCTCCATATCACCGAGTGGAATGATCATAATCATGAAGATGTTGCGAAGGAAATTTTAAAAAATGTTTGATTGGAAAAAGCCTACTGTTCAAATGCTTGGCAGGTGGCAACCTTGGCATGACGGCCATCAAGCATTATTTAAAAGATGTCTAGCTAAAACTGGTCAAGTAATAATTCAAGTAAGAGATGTAATGGGGGCTTCAGGAGGGGATGGTCAAGACGATAACCCCTTTGACTGGGATACTGTTTGTAAAAACATAGAGGATGGATTAAATAAAGACGGTTATAAAAGAGGCAGAGAATATGAAATTATGCTTGTACCAAATATTACCAACATCACATATGGAAGAGGTGTCGGTTATGTTTTTGAAGAAGAAAGTTTTGATGAAGCCACTTCCAATATTAGCGCTACAAAGATTAGAAAAAAGCTTAGAGAAGATGGAGATCTCTAATTTTAAATAAATCTTCTATCTTTATCAGATAAAAGTTAAAATAGCGCTCCCGAACTTTCGGGTCTGTAGCTCAGCTTGGTTAGAGCGCACCCCTGATAAGGGTGAGGTCGGTGGTTCGAGTCCACCCAGACCCACCATTTAGTTATACTACAAAAAATGAATCAAGAAAATTTAGAAGATAATCATATTAATTCTAATATGCATAAAGTTGCACTCACAGCTTTAGCAGGCACTAGTATAGAGTGGTACGATTTCTTTCTTTATGGAGCTGCCGCAGCTCTTATTTTCCCAACAGCTTTTTTTGGAGAAGCCTCTCCTTCAACAGCTCTAATTTTGTCTCTACTAACATTTGCAGCTGGCTTTATTGCTAGACCAATAGGAGGGATTATTTTTGGCCATTTTGGCGACAAAATAGGAAGAAAGAAAACTCTTATTAGCGCTTTAATGCTAATGGGTATCTCTTCTACTTTAATAGGCCTATTACCAACTTATGCAATGATTGGTGTTACAGCGCCCATTCTTCTTACCTTATTAAGGTTCGCTCAAGGATTAGCTATAGGTGGTCAGTGGGGCGGAGCAATGCTTTTAGTAACTGAAAGCGCCCCATCAAATCAGAGAGGATATTATGGTGCTTTTGCTCAAGCGGGCGCTCCTATAGGGGTAATATTAGCTAATTTAGCTCTTATAACTACTAGTGCATTAGTTTCGGAAGAATTTTTTAATACTTGGGGATGGAGAATTCCTTTTCTTGCTAGCGCCGTATTAATTGTTATTAGTATGTATATTCAATTAAATCTTGAAGATACAAAAGCTTTTAAGGAATTAACAGTTCATAAAAACCATCAAGGCGGTGATGCTAAAACTATGATCCAGAAATCACCAATAATTCAGGCAGTCAGGAAATATCCTAAAAGAATAACTCTTGCTGCTGGAGCATTTCTTTCAGTCCAAGTTACTTTTTATATTTTAATAGCCTTTTTATTAGTCTATGGAGTTGAAAGTGCAAACATGGAACGAGATGATATGCTTGCCGCAGTTTTAATTGCTTCAGCAATAATGGTTCCAATGCAGTTTGTATTCTCTTCTTATTCAGACAGGCATGGTAGAAGGGGTATTTTTATGCTGGGAGCAGTTTTATCGGGGCTGTGGGCTTTTGCAATTTTCCCATTAGTTGATACAGGAGATTTTTGGTTAATAGTTCTAGCTATAACAGGTGGTTTAATTTTCCTAGCAATGATGTATGGTCCCCAGGCAGCTTTCTTTACTGAACTCTTTAGTACAGAAGTTAGATATTCTGGAGCAACTTTAGGCTACCAATTTGGAGCAATTATTGGTGGAGCTTTCGCGCCAACTATAGCAGTTAAACTGTGGACAGAATTAGATATTTTCTGGGTCTCAGTTTATATAGCTTTTGCAGCACTGCTTACTTTGCTATCGGTCATAGCTTTAACTGAAACTTATCAGTCGGATCTAAATAAGACCAAATAAAAATTTTTCATTCTTTGCTTGTGTTTTTATTTCTTATTGTTCTATGATCAATAAAGAATTTTTATAGATAGGGAGAGAATTATGAAAATATTATGTGTTTTATACGATGATCCAAAAACAGGTATGCCTGAAAGGTATGCAAGAGATGATTTACCCAAGTTAGATAAATATCCAGACGGTATGAGCTTACCATCACCCAAAGATATAGACTTTACCCCAGGTGAACTCCTAGGCTGTGTATCAGGCGAACTTGGGCTAAGAAAATTTTTGGAAGATGCAGGACACACACTTGTTGTTACATCAGATAAAGATGGCGAGGGATGTGAGGCAGACAGAGAGTTAGTTGATGCGGATATTGTTATATCTCAACCTTTCTTCCCTTATTACCTAACAAGAAAAGCTATGGAATCTGCGCCAAATTTGAAGATGGCTATTACTGCGGGTATTGGTTCTGATCATGTAGATTTGCAAGCTGCGATGGATAATAACGTTGATGTTGTTGAAGTTACTTATTGTAATTCTAGATCTGTTGCTGAACATATTGTGATGATGATTCTATCAATGGTTAGAGATTATCATAACCAACATCGAATTGTGAAAGAGGGTGGGTGGCATATTGCTGATGCCGTTCAAAGATCATATGACGTGGAAGGTATGCATGTTGGAACTGTTGCTGCCGGAAGAATTGGTATTGATATGTTAAGAAAAATGAAGCCTTTTGATGTTCATTTACATTATTTTGATATTCACAAGCTTCCAGATGAGGTAGAAGCAGAATTAAACCTTACCTATCATGAATCAGTGGAATCATTGGTTGCGGTTTGTGATGTGGTAAATATTAGTTGCCCATTGCATCCAAAAACTGAGCATTTATTTAACGATGAAATGATAAGCAAAATGAAACGTGGTGCATATATTGTTAACACTGCACGTGGGAAAATATGTGACAAAGATGCAATCGCAAGGGGTTTAGAGTCCGGTCAATTAAGTGGTTATGCAGGCGATGTCTGGTTCCCACAGCCTGCTCCAAATGACCATGTATGGAGATCAATGCCAAACCATGGCATGACACCCCATACATCAGGCACATCATTGTCTGCTCAAACAAGGTATGCAGCCGGTGTTAGAGAGATATTAGAATGCTTCTTTGAAGGAGAGCCGATTAGAGAACCATATTTGATAGTACAAAATGGAGATTTAGCAGGAATGGGTGCACATTCGTACACCAAAGGAACTGCAACTGATGGTTCCGAGGAAGCTGCAGAATATAAAAAATAAAAAAAGTTTTATCTAGATTTATCTAGTTAAATCTTTAACAAAATTGCAAAGGGGCGGTCTTTTGACCTGAGATCTTTATAGAGACCCTTTGAACCTGATCCATTTAATTATGGCGGAGGAATTGCATGAGTTTGTATAAAAATCATATAACCCCCTTCTTATTAATATCACTATTCAGCATTCAATTAATTTCTGAAGATATTGAAGAAATTATTATTAAGGGTGAATGGAGAGAGTCATCTGGGTCTGAAAAAGATTCTAGTATTTTAATTTTTGATAGCAAGGTTATAAAAGATCAACCCATTAAGCATTTTGAAAATCTTGCTTACTTAGTACCAAATCTAAATTTTGCTGCAAGTGATTCCAGGGCAAGATATTTTCAAATTAGAGGTATAGGAGAAAGGTCTGGTTACCAAGGAACTCCTAATACCTCTGTAGGATTCTTGATAGATGATATAGATTATTCAGGACAAGGTGGTATAGCTACAACATTTGATGTTGATCAAATTGAAATTCATAGAGGGCCACAGGGGTCCCGAATAGGAGCTAATGCATTAGCAGGACTTATTTATATCAAAACCAAAGACCCAACTGATACCTTTGAAGGAACAAGCGAATTAACTATAGGGTCTTATGGAACTTCTAGTATTGGTTTAGCATTTGGAGGCCCTATAAAGAGAAATATTTCATATCGATTAGCAATTCGAAAAGATAATTCAGATGGGTTTAGAAAGAATCTATATTTAAATAGATCAGATACATCAAAGAAAGATGAAAGCACTTATAGGTTGAAATTAGACTGGAAACCAAATGGGGATACAGTAGTTAAATTTCTATTAGCCCAAGTTGATCTTAACGATCCAGCAGATATTTGGACTATTGATGGTAGTTTAAATACTTTGTCTGATAAACCGGGAATGGATTCACAAAAAACTTCTTCAAATGGATTTAAGGTAGTCCATAATTTTAATGGGTTTGAGTTTCAAAGTTTAACAAGCTCAACAGATACAAATGTAGTTTTTAGTTACGATGCTGATTGGGGTAATCCAGATTCACATTTTCCTTATATATATGACTATTTTTCAGAGACTATTAGAGATAGAA
>Ga0208410_1001796_pt1 | contig 10712 bp, 10 predicted proteins | sample ETN02SmetaG_3_FD_185787 | JGI IMG/M metagenome (GOLD analysis project Ga0208410, IMG submission 185787) | Marine microbial and viral communities from oxygen minimum zone, Eastern Pacific Ocean - ETNP2014F10-02SV257 (SPAdes) (version 2) | ecosystem: Environmental > Aquatic > Marine > Oceanic ... | reverse complement strand
CTGATAGTTGCGAAAAATTAATAAATGAGCTTGTTATGTTTTTTTGCTGAAACAAAATTAAAGATGTTGTGTCAGTGAAAATGTTGGGTAAAATTAATTAAATCAATAATAAAAAATTATTATGGCTGATTTAAGTTGTAATGTTGGTGGAATTAAGGCACCAAATCCTTTTTGGTTGGCTTCTGCTCCACCTACGGATAAATTGTATAACGTCGAACGTGCTTTTCGTGCGGGTTGGGGAGGAGTTGTTTGGAAAACTTTGGGTTTGGATCCTCCCATCGTAAATGTCAGTTCTAGATATGGTGCGGTGCATTACAATGGCCAACGTATGATGGGATTAAATAATTTGGAGCTCATTACAGATCGTCCGTTGGAGGTCAATCTGAAGGAAATAAAGCAAGTAAAAAAAGATTGGCCGGATCGTGCAGTGGTTGTTTCGCTGATGGTTCCCTGTAACGAAAAAGACTGGAAGTATATTATACCTAAAATTGAGGACACAGGTTGTGACGGAGTAGAATTAAATTTTGGCTGCCCCCACGGAATGTCCGAAAGAGGTATGGGAGCTGCTGTCGGCCAGGTTCCGGAATATGTTGAAATGGTTACACGCTGGGTTAAGGAAAGTTCAGATCTACCTTGTCTGGTAAAACTTACTCCAAATGTGACCGATATCCGCAAAGTGGCGCACGCGGCAAAAGCAGGAGGTGGTGATGGAGTGGCACTTATTAATACTGTAACATCGATTGTTTCAGTTGACCTTGATCAGATGGCACCGGAACCAACGATTGACGGAAAAGGATCTCACGGCGGTTATTGTGGACCTGCTGTTAAACCGATTGCCCTGCATATGGTGACTGAAATCTCAAAAGATCCAGAAACTCAACATATGCCGATTTCTGGAATTGGAGGTATTTCTAATTGGCGAGATGCAGCTGAATTTATTGCAATGGGAGCAAGCAGTGTTCAGGTATGTACAGCTGCTATGCATTATGGATTTAAAATTGTGGATGATATGATAGATGGTTTGAATAACTGGATGGACGAAAAGGGGTACGCTAATCTGGAGGACTTCAGGAGATTGGCCGTTCCCAATGTTACAGAATGGCAATTTCTCAACCTGAAATATGACGTCAAAGCCAGAATTGACGAATCAACTTGCATCCATTGTGGATTATGTCATATTTCATGTGAGGACGCTTCACATCAGGCAATTCGTGAAATTAAAGACAATGGTGGTCGAAGTTTTGAGGTCATTGATGAAGAATGCGTTGGCTGCAATCTCTGCATGTTTGCTTGCCCTGTGCCAGACTGCATCAGTATGGAAAGAGTTGATTCTGGAACAGAATATCAGAACTGGACAACCCATCCTAATAATCCGATGAGGGTTGAAGATAATTAATGTAGAGAATTTAAAAAAACTAACAAGAAGGGGACAAGATGTCAGTAATAATAAAAGGTGGAACAGTTGTAAACGCGGATCAGTCATTCACTGCGGATGTTTATTGTGAGGATGGTATTATTCAGGCTGTAGGTCCTGATATGGACGCGCCTTCTGGTGTGGATATTGTTGATGCTGGTGGTTGTTATGTGATGCCCGGAGGAATTGATCCACACACTCATATGGAACTTCCTTTCATGGGGACAGTGGCCTCTGAGGATTTCTTTTCTGGAACGACAGCGGGTGCTGTTGGAGGAACAACCATGATTATTGATTTCGTTATACCGGGTCCTCAGGAAGATGTTCTGGAAACATACCATACATGGAGAGGCTGGGCAGAAAAAGCAGCAACTGATTACAGTTTCCATGTGGCAATCACCTGGTGGAATGATTCTGTCCATGAAGCGATGGGAACGCTTAGCCGTGATTATGGAGTAAACAGTTTCAAACATTTCATGGCTTATAAAGGGGCAATTATGGCTGACGACGAAATCCTGGTCAACAGCTTCACTCGTGCCCGTGAACTAGGTGCTCTTTGCACAGTCCACGCGGAAGCCGGCGAACTAGTTGATCATTTGCAGAAGAAAATTTTCGAAAGCGGTATTACAGGTCCGGAAGGACATCCTCTGTCAAGACCACCTCAGGTAGAAGGTGAAGCGGCAAACCGAGCGATTCGTTTTGCGCAGATGCTTGATGTACCTCTGTATGTTGTTCATAATTCGTGTTCCCATTCTCTTAACGAAATAGCCAGAGCAAGACGTGAAGGTCAACGCGTTTTTGGCGAAGTGCTGACAGGACATCTGTTGGTTGATGACAGTGTTTACCAAAATCCTGATTTTGAATTTGCCGCAGCACACGTGATGAGTCCTCCTTTCCGTCCGAAAGGTAACAAAGAAGCTCTTTGGCGAGGCTTGCAGTCCGGAGATCTTCAGACAACAGCGACTGACCATTGTTGTTTTTGTGCAGACCAGAAAGCAATGGGTAAGGATGATTTTCGCAAAATCCCAAATGGGACAGCGGGTATCGAAGACCGAATGAATGTTCTCTGGACTCATGGTGTTAACACCGGTCGTTTAACCATGAGTGAATTTGTCGCGGTTACATCAGCGAATACCGCAAAGATTTTTAACATTTATCCACGTAAAGGTGTGATCGCGGAAGGGAGTGATGCCGATTTGGCGATTTTTGATCCGTCTGCAACACATACAATATCCGTAAAAACTCACCATCAAAATATTGATTTCAATATTTTTGAGGGAATGGAATTGACTGGAATAAACGTTGCGACAATAAGCCAGGGAAAGGTTGTTTATAAAAACGGGGATGTTCGAACTGAGCGGGGTGTTGGACGTTATGTTGAACGACCATGTTTTGCACCATATTACAGTGCAGTTGAAAAAAGAAGTACTGCCACAGCTCCTACTTCTGTAGAGCACGCATCCTAATGGAAGAGAGTACTCGGGTTGTAGAATCCTGTAAAGTAGATTTAGTATTCGAAACAGCAGATGGCCCTGTACATGCGCTCTCCAAAATTGATCTGGATATAAATAAAGGAGATTTTGTATCACTCATAGGTCCTTCAGGATGTGGGAAAACTTCACTGATCCGTGTGATTGCTGATCTTGAAAAACCAACAGGCGGTGAAATAAAAGTAAACGGTTTTAGTCCGGAAGAAGCCCGTTTGAAACGGGCATATGGTTATGTTTTTCAGTCACCCGCGCTATACTCATGGCGTACAGTTGAGGGCAATCTCAAACTGCCTTTGGAAATTATGGGTATTGAAAAAGCTGAGCAGAGTAAACGAGCCGCAGAAGCGCTAAAAATGGTGGACCTCACCGGCTTTGAGAAAAAATTCCCCTGGCAACTTTCTGGAGGTATGCAGCAACGTGTTTCAATCGCACGAGCCCTTACGTTTTATCCTGATTTATTACTGATGGATGAACCGTTTGGGGCGCTGGATGAAATAGTCCGTGACCAACTCAATGAACATTTCCACAAACTTTGGGAGCAAACGCAAAAGACGGTTGTCTTTGTGACTCACTCCATTCCTGAAGCTGCATATCTATCCACAAAAATTGTTATCATGTCTCCCCGTCCCGGAAAGATAATTGATTTAATTGATAGTCCTCTTCCGAAAAAAAGGACCCTTGATATGCGAGAAACTCCGGAATTCCTTGATCTTTCTCACCGTATTCGTGAAGGTTTGCGTGCGGGACACAGCTATGATTGAAAGAAGTATTTGAAATGAACTGGTTGCGTACCTCATCTTTTGTTTCAATTAGTACCGTGCTCGCCTTCACTGCCGTTATCTGGTATGCAGCGGCTGTTTACCTCAATTCTGCGGTTTTAATCGACAAATACGAACGACATAAAGTTGAGTGGGATTTTTCCAAGCTCGTTGATGATTCATGGTCAATGGATCGTCCAATCATGCCGGCTCCACACCAGATTATCTTCGATCTCAATAAATCAATATTTAAGCAAAAGATATCTTCCAAACGCAGTTTGATTTATCACGGCTGGGTAACAATATCCTCGACCATGGTTGGATTTGCCATGGGAGGAATTTTAGGAATTTTACTTGCCGTGGGTATAGTCCATGTTCCCACACTGAACAAAAGTGTTTTGCCTTGGATTATTGCTTCACAGACAATTCCGATTCTGGCAATTGCACCTATGATAATTGTAGGCCTTGGGGCAATTGGAGTAACTGGTCTTTTACCAAAAGCAATTATTTCTGCATATCTATGTTTTTTTCCAATTGCAATAGGTATGGTCAAGGGCCTTCGTTCTCCTGATCCAATCCACCTCGATTTAATGAAAACGTACAATGCATCAAAATCACAGAATTTTTGGAAATTACGCTGGCCGGCTTCTACTCCGTTTTTGTTTGCGAGTTTCAAGGTTTCCATCGCGATCAGTCTGGTCGGCGCAATTGTCGGCGAATTGCCTGCCGGTGCAAGAGCAGGTTTAGGAGCCCGTTTGTTAACAGGCTCCTACTATGGTCAGACGATTCAGATTTGGAGTGCGTTGATCGTAGCTTCAGTTTTAGCCGCGACACTCGTTTTCCTGATGACTTTGCTGGAAAAAGGTGTTCAAAAGAGAATGGGGGTTCGACTATGAAAAATTATATAATCCTCAATTGGATTTTCTGTATTGGTTTTTTAGTTCAACTGATCTTTTCAAGGGTGTGGATGTCTCATGGAAGTAGTACTATATTGTTTGCATTTCAGCCTTTGCTTGCTTCCTTCTTAGTTATTTACCGTCCTACAGTGATCAAGGCTATGTCAGGAAAAATATTGATCAGTTTACTAATTCTTTCTGGATGTATAGCAAGTTTAAACAGTGTTCATTCAGCAGAAACCGGAGCATTATCATGGGGGATCTGGCTTTATGTTGTGACTTTGGTCTTACTGCTATGGCAGTTAATGGGATTCTGGTCCCAAATTGAGAACCTTCTAAACAAAAACGTAGCTGTTGTTATCAATTTAACGGTTCCTGTTTTATTTGGTGGAATGCTACTTTATTTGTGGGAAATGTTAACGGTCGGTTTTGATGTACCGCAGGTTTTGCTACCTCCTCCATCTATGATAGGAATGGCCTTTGTTAATTCTCTTGAAATGCTCTGGGCTGACTTTCAGCAAACATTTTTGAAAGCGGTGCTTGCCGGTTTTATCTTGGGCTGCGGATCAGGATTTATAGTTGCGGTTATGGTAGATAAGATTCCATTTTTACAGAGGGGTCTTCTGCCGCTTGGAAATTTGGCGAGTGCCCTGCCTATTGTTGGAGTGGCACCTATAATGGTCATGTGGTTTGGTTTCGACTGGCAGTCAAAAGCTGCGGTTGTTATGATAATGACTTTTTTCCCGATGTTGGTTAATACGCTGACAGGATTAAAGTCTACGGGGCAGATTGAACTTGACTTGATGCACTCATATGCTGCAGATTATTGGCAGATGTTGATCAAAGTAAGGCTTCCAAACTCGCTGCCATTTATTTTTAACGCATTAAAGATCAACTCTACTCTCGCGCTGATCGGCGCAATTGTAGCGGAGTTTTTTGGTACACCGATAGTTGGAATGGGATTTCGTATTTCAACTGAAATCGGTCGAATGAATGTTGACGTCGTATGGGCAACAATTGCGGTGGCAGCATTGTCTGGGTCGTTTTTCTATGCGCTACTGGCTTTTTTGGAAAGGCAGTTCACTGGATGGCACCCGTCTTTCCGTGTCGGCTGACTTTACTGAAATAATGTAAGTCTAGCCTTAATTTCTAAATGGAGAAAAAAATGAGTACATTGAAAAAAATTGTGATGGTAATTCTGGTTTCTGGATTATCATTTTCCTCACATGCGGCAGAAAAAGTGACCATTCAGTTGAAATGGGTGACACAGGCTCAGTTTGCTGGTTATTATGTAGCACAGGATAAAGGATACTATCAGGCCGCAGGACTAGACGTTACAATAAAACCTGGAGGACCGGACATTGCCCCACCTCAGGTGATTGCGGGAGGAGGAGCAGATGTTATTATCGACTGGATGCCTTCTGCTCTGGCTTCACGTGAAAAAGGTGTGGCATTAGTGAACATCGCTCAGATTTTCAAGAAATCTGGAATGATGCTTACCTGCCGCAAAGATAGCGGAATTAAATCTCCTTCAGATTTTCGAGGGAAAACGCTGGGTGTATGGTTTTACGGAAACGAATATCCTTTCCTAAGTTGGATGAGCAAATTGGGAATTCCTACCACTGGAGGTTCAAACGGTGTGAAAGTACTTAGGCAGGGGTTCAACGTTGATCCAATTCTGCAGAAGCAGGCTGAATGTGTTTCCACCATGACCTACAACGAATATTGGCAGGTTGTGGATGCTGGACTAAGTCCTTCGGAATTAATAGTCTATAAGTATGAAGAGCAGGGCGTTGCTACTTTGGAGGACGGATTGTATGTTTTGGAAGACAATCTAAAAAACGCAGCATTTGTTAGCAAAATGGGACGTTTCCTTAGAGCTTCCATCAAAGGTTGGAAGTATGCAGGCGACCATCCTGATGAAGCGGCGGATATTGTTTTGGAAAACGACGATACTGGTGCACAGACAGAAAAACATCAGCGTCGGATGATGCGTGAAATAAGCAAATTGCTAGGAAATCAACCACAAGGTGTCGGTTACTTGGTGCCAGGTGATTATGAAAGAACAGTTGAAGTTCTGATGTCATCAGATTCAGACCCTGTGATTACCAGGAAGCCTAACGGTGCCTGGAGTCATGCAATCTGGGATGCAATGTAATATCTTTTATTCCAGCTTTCCGGAAGCACTTCTTAATGGCAGTGCTTCCGGATTTTCTTCTAATATTGCTCTACTTGTTAATATCCCACCAAATCCTCAATTCAGACTAAAAACATTGAGACTGTAGTTTGTAATTCTCGCAAATTCGATATTCCAGAAAAAATGCCTTAATTCTTATACTTAATTAGATTTTAGATTTGGATCTCAGATCATGTCCGGGGTGACGAAAAAATATTTTGAAACCATTATCCATTTGTTTGCTTTCATTGCTCCATAAAACGTATTTTTGGAATTTTCGAAAGCACCTTTATAATCTGAATACGTTAGTTTGTCAAAGTTACAAAATTATGGCAGACTAAACCTATTATAGTTTTGTAATAACTTGAACTATTTATGAAATCAAAAATAGAGATTACGCGTGACTGGCTTCCACGTTATACAGGAACAGAGATTGCTGAATTTGGTGATTATATTTTACTGACAAATTTCAGCAATTATATAACCAAGTTTTCCAAACGTTTCGACTGCAAAATAAGGGGAATGGGTGGTCCGATGCAGACTGCAACCAACAAAAATGGTCTAAGTATCATAAACTTTGGGATCGGTTCTGCTAACGCGGCAACTATCATGGATCTTCTCACAGCATGTAATCCCAAGGGAGTATTATTTCTAGGTAAGTGTGGAGGGCTGAAACAGACGGCAGAAATTGGACGTTATATTATTCCGATCGCAGCAATTCGCGGGGAAGGAACAAGCAATGATTATCTGCCGCCAGAAGTTCCAGCCTTACCTTCATTTAAACTGCATAAATTTGTATCTGACACTGTCCTAGATTATGGACAGGAATACCGCACCGGAGTTATTTACACAACAAATAGACGAGTCTGGGAATGGGACAACAAATTCCGAAAAAGACTGATTGAACTTTCCGCGATTGGAATTGATATGGAAACAGCGACTCTTTTCATAGTGGGACATGCTAACAAAATTGCCCGTGGGGCAATTCTTCTTGTTTCAGATATGCCACTGCTTCCAGAAGGAGTTAAGACTCAGGAAATGGATAAGAAAGTTACTGCAAAATATGTTGATATGCACCTTGAAATGGGTATTCTTGCGATGACTGATATTGATGAAAAAGGTGAGGAAATAAAACATTTCGGTTATTGATTGCTAGGCTTCAGATGTTGGCAGACTATGATTACTGAAAATCAGTCACAAAAAATTAGACATCCTGCAGTGGCATCCATGTTTTATCCTGGAAAACCCGCGGATCTCCTGAATTCGGTCAGGAAATATTTAAGTGATGCAGACGCAGAACAGAGTACTGTTAAATTTAAAAACGATGAAAATTCAGTTCGAGCACTCATCGTACCTCACGCTGGTTACATCTATTCAGGAAAAATAGCGGCTTCTGCATATCAGCTTCTCCAACAAAATAAATATCATTTTAAGCGTGTTTTGCTTTTGGGACCTGCTCATCGTATGTGGCTGCAGGGTGCTGCATTTCCTAGTGAGGAAGTGTTTGAAACCCCGCTTGGCAGTATTATTCTGGACAAAACTCGTATGAAAAAATTGGCTGCGGATTTTTCCTGGATTTCTTTCAACGAAAAAGCGCATGCCGAAGAACATTCTCTGGAAGTGCAACTTCCATTTTTACAGGAAACTATAGCTGATTTTGAATTGCTTCCACTGGTAGTCGGTGAGATGGATTCTTTACAGATAGCAGAAATGATTCAGCAATTTAGCACTGACTTAGAAACTTTGATTGTGATCAGCACGGATCTTAGTCATTTTCATAATTATCAAACAGCATATGAAAAAGATGCACTCACTGCAAATGCGATCGAACTTCTAGAACCACAAAAAATTTCTTCTGAAGATGCCTGCGGAGTCTATCCACTAAGAGGTGCTCTAGTTGCTGCTTTACAAAATAAATGGAAAATTCATCGTATGGGGCTTTGTAACTCCGGTGATACTACGGGAGATTACGGTCGTGTTGTGGGCTATGGTGCTTGGGTACTGACCACTTGAACTATGTTTTACAGGCTCACCGGAAGTCTTTTTGCTCCCCAGTATCCCGGATCTTTTTCAAAAAAACCTGGACATGCTGTTCTGCACGAAACGCAACAGCCGGAAGGATCAAGATGCCATTCGCTTAATTCATACCAATCCCTGCCGATTAGTAATTCACCGCACTCATGACAGTAAGTACTTGATGCGGATTTGTCGTGAACATTTCCGAGGTATACATTACGTATTCCGTTACCCAGAGCAATTTCCCTGGAGCGACTCAAAGTCGAATGTGGCGTGAATTCAATATCACGCATTTTCCAGTCAGGATGAAATGCAGAAAAATGCAGGGGAACATCAGGCCCTAAATTTTCAACAATCCATTCTGTCATCTTATTCATTTCTTCAGGAGAGTCATTCTCTCCTGGTATTAACAAAGTAGTCAGTTCAAACCAAACATTTGTTTCATTTTTTAAATATAATAAAGTTTCAAGAACGGGAGCGAGTTTCCCGCCGCAAATCTTTTTGTAAAATTCTTCGCTGAATGCTTTCAAGTCAACATTTGCCGCGTCAATATGTTTGAAAAATTCTTCGCGCGCATCCGGAAGAATATATCCAGCTGTGACTGCAACTGTATGTATACCAGATTCCCTGCAGGCTTCTGCGACATCCATTGCGTATTCCAGAAAAATTACTGGATCATTGTAAGTGAAAGCAACACTACGGCAAGAGTTATTATTTGCAGCTTTGGCAATCATTTCTGGGGAAGCCATTTCCGTTAGTTTATCAAATTCACGGGATTTGCTGATGTCCCAGTTTTGACAAAATTTGCAGGTGAGGTTACATCCGGCTGTACCGAAAGACAAAACTGGAGTGCCAGGTAGGAAATGGTTCAGCGGTTTTTTTTCAATTGGGTCAATGCAAAATCCACTTGAACGGCCGTAAGTCGTCAAAAGGATTTGTGCATCTTTTGACTGACGTACAAAACATAGTCCCCTCTGTCCTTCGTGCAATTTGCATAATCTTGGGCAAACTTCACACTGCAGACGTCCGTCATTCAGTTTCTTCCAGTAAAGTCCTGAATGATCCATACCTCCATATTTTTGAATGTTACAGTTTGAACATAATATAAACTAAGTCTTAAGCCATGCATGCCCAACTTCAAAATTACATTATTTATAATCAGTATAACATAGACTATTCAGCTATAATCCAGATTAAGTTTCATCTGAGATTAACTAAAAATCTTTAATGCAAAATATTTTTTCAAGAGAAAAAATGAATCTTGAATTGTAAAATTCCAAAGCCAATAATCATAATTCCGGCAAATGTTCTTATCCATTTTTTTTGAAGATTTGCGATCAACGAACCAGAGAAATATCCAATAGTGAGGAGGGTAGGCAGAGTTCCAATTCCAAAGCTGGTCATGATCAAAACTCCTTGAGCAACACTCTTTCCTGTCATTGCTAAAAACAATGTAGAATATACAAGCCCACATGGAAGCCAGCCCCAGAGTAGACCTGCAATTAAAGCATGGCCATGGGAACGGATGGGGATGTATCTTTTGGCATAAGGTTCGATTCTTTGCCACAAAAATGATCCAATTTTTTCAAATTTAAGAATAACATTTGTCCACCAACCTGTAAGATAAAGACCCAGAAAAATCATTACTGTAGCAGCGATGAGAGTTAATATTTTTCGTACTTCAATTCCAAACCCATAATTATCCGAAACGGCACCTAAGCTAGCTGCCATAGCGCCTGCTACAGAGTAACTAATAATTCTACCTAAATTGTAAAGGAGTGAAAAAGAGAGTAAATTTTTGCGACGATTTTCTTCTGATATTCCAAGTGTCAATCCTGAGATGATACTGCCACACATCCCAGCACAATGTGTTCCACCAAATAGTCCTATTAAAAAAGCTGAAAAATAGAGAGACTCTTCAAACATTTGTTATTATTGGATTTAGATTCCACATGTAATCAT
>Ga0208410_1001795_pt1 | contig 10716 bp, 6 predicted proteins | sample ETN02SmetaG_3_FD_185787 | JGI IMG/M metagenome (GOLD analysis project Ga0208410, IMG submission 185787) | Marine microbial and viral communities from oxygen minimum zone, Eastern Pacific Ocean - ETNP2014F10-02SV257 (SPAdes) (version 2) | ecosystem: Environmental > Aquatic > Marine > Oceanic ... | reverse complement strand
GGATGTGGATGTGGATTCGGTGGATGATTGGGATGATGACGAGGATGAGGAGGACGACGGGACGGGTGACGCGCGCGATCGGTCGTCGACCGATGGGAGATCGAATGCGTGGAGGGAGACGCGCGAGGACGTCGCGAGGGATGGGTCGAGGTCGAGGTCGAGGTCGGGGACGACGGAGGACGGCGTCGACGCGCGCGCGGCGGCGCCGCCGCGGACGCCGCGGACGCCGACGAACGAGACGGGGGACGACGACGTCGACGCGGATGGTGTCGAGGAGGACGAGCGAACGCGAACGTGTCGGTTTTGTTTCATGGGATCGGAGTGCGGGACGCTCATCGAACCGTGCGCGTGCGCGGGGTCGCAACGATTCGTGCACGAAAAGTGTCTGCGGCGGTGGTGGAGGGTGAGTTATCACACGCGAGGGCAGAGGGAGACGACGTGTCGCGTGTGTCACGTCAAGTTCTCGTATGAATCGTCGAGAATCGGTCGACGCAGGGACGATCTCGCGTGGTTCTCGCTTCGAGCGAAGGATCGATTGAACGAGTACTCGCGCGCGTGGTTTCAGAGCGCGGCGAACGCGCTCTTGCGCCGACGAGGCGTGCGATTACCGAGAAGCTCGAGCAGCGCGGGGAATCTCGCCCTTCTCGTCGCGCACAGTGAGGTTCGCATATGGGCGGGACGCGAGGAGCGTCGTCAGGGAACGACGAGCGGTTTACCCAAGCTCTTGCGCGTGGCTTCGTTTTTCTTTCGCGCGGCGAGTTCGTACGCCAAACTTCGATTATTACTCTCACCGAACGTCACCGCGTCTCCGCGCGCGTAAACGATGGGATGCGCCGACGCGCGGTACGTTCATCTTCACTCTTCCCCTCTCTTTCCGTCCATCGCTCGATGGTTCGATTGTATTGTGACACGAGTACGCGTCTCGAACGCCGCCGCACTCGTCGCCTCGCGCGCGATTCGCCAAATCATCATCCATGACGTCCGCGTCGACGCCCGCGTCCGCGTCGACGCCCGCGCCCGCGACCGACGCGTCGAACATAGAGGCCTTCGTCGCCTCCACCACCCCCGTGTTCATCGCTCGACGACGCGTCGAGAACGACGAGACGAACGGCGAGACCACCTCGGCGTCGGTGGCGGATGACGACGACGCCTACGTCTTATCCGAGCTTTGGGACGCGTTCGCGGAGTCGAGCGCGTTCGGTGCCGAGGTGCCGCTGCGATTACAGGAAGGGCAAGACGTGTCGCAGTATTACGTGCCGTTTTTGTCCGGGGTGCAACTCTTCGTGCGAGGGGAGAGGGGCGAAAGCGGCGAGGGCGAGGGCGAACGCGCGCGGAGCGGGACGACGGAAAAGGCGGAGTTGATTTTTGAATTCTTTGAAAAGTCGTCGCCGTACGCGCGAGCGTCCATGAGCGAGACCATTGAATTGATCGTGGAGGAGAACCCGAGATTGCGAGGGATGACGACGAGGGATCTGGCGCCGAGCAGTTGGATGAGCGTGGCGTGGTATCCGATTTATCGCATACCGCAGGGGACGATGTTGCACGATGTGCAGGGATGCTTCTTGACGTATCACGCGCTGTACGTGGGGGAATTGCAAGACGGTGACATCGCGTGTCCGTTGCCTCCGCGAATGACGGATGCGCAGGAGGCGTTGATCGATGAGAGAGTGACGCGCGCGCTGGAGCGAGACGGCGCGGACGGCGGCGCGGGCGGACGCGCGCGCGTGCTCCGACCCTTCGGTTTATCCATGTACAAGATGCAAGGGGACGTCTGGGCGGCGAACGACGAGGTGACGGCGTGGATGAATAAACTCATGGACGGCGCGTACACGTGGTTGCGCATGCGGAAGACTGTGCATCCAGATTATGAATTTTTTAGCCATTTTGGGTGATTCGTCGGCGTCGCGCCGTCGCGCCGTCAGAAAAATCGAGACGAGACGATCGGCACAGTCAACGTCACGTGCGCGCCGTTCCCTCGACGCTTTTGCACCTTGTTATAATTACATTTCAACGCGCGTAGAAATACCGACGCGAGGCCAAAGTCTGGCGCCACAATCGGGACGATGACGAGCGTCGTCGCCGTCGTCGCGCTCGCGGGACAAAGCGAGGACGGAGATGAGGTCGAGGAAGATGATTGGATGGATCTCGCGCGCGCGCGCGCGGCGACGGTGGCGCGCGCGGCGACTGCGTCGAGGATGACGAAAGATTTGATTTTTTCAAAATCGTCAGACGAGAAGGAGAACGACGCCGACGCGCGCGAGGAGGCGGCGACGCGCGCGGCGACGCGCGGATCGATGCGAGATGGATACGCGGCGTGTGGTATGCGCGCGAGATGCGGGGACGGAGGACGATCGGACGTTCGTTGGGAGACGTTCGCGTGGGGCTCGGCTGCGTCGTCTTCGGCGACGTCTTCGGCGAAGAGCGAGTCGGCGAAGATGACGGTCACGCGAGGCGCGGAAGAGGCGGCGGCGTTGGCGTGCGAGACACTGAATTCTGTGTCGTCGAGCGCGAGCGCGAGCGCGAGCGCACGCGCGGTGGTGGACGTGGTGTGGTTCGCTCCGTCGGCGGGCCGAGACGCGTCGAGCGGCGAAGAGACGCGATACGACGACGCGGGGGAGTGGACGCCGGCCATGGTGGCGGCGTACGGAGTGTTTCGTCGAGCGAAAAGTTTGTTTGGTGAATTTGCGCGCGCGCGAGTGGTGTCGTGCGGGAGAGGGAGAGTGTCGCGAGGCGCGAGGGCGGTGGCGGAGGCGGCTGGCGTGTCGGTGACAACGTTAGACGGCGACGAGACGGTGGATTTGGCGGAGCGATGGCGAGGATCATTGGTGTTCGCGCCGGCGAAAGGAAACGAGCGGATAGAAATAGAAGGTTTACGTTTGTCGGCGATGGAATTGGATCTCTCGTACGGCTCGAAGCGCGTCGCGACGAACGCCGCCGCGTTCGGCGGACATCGAACGAACGCTGACGAGACGCCGCTCTCGAGTGCTCTGCGCGTGGTTGAGATCGTTCGCGCGGGAGATATTCCGAGCGTGTACTTGAGTGCGGTCCCGCCGCTTCGATTACGAATGGACGACGTGCCCCAATCGCGAGCTCTTCGAGAATCTTTGTTTTCGTCGTGGAGCGAAGCTGCGGCGCGAGCGCAGACGCCGGGCGACGCGCCCGCCATGGTGGTGAAGAGTCAATGGCGAATGAAAGCGTCCGGAAACTACCGCGACTTTGCCGACGATGAGTTTTCAACGCCGCTGTTGCTTTACCCCGTCAGGCAACGCCGAGACGACGAGGGAACGATCGCGATGGAATTTCATCTGCGGCCCCTCGCGTCGGTGCCCGAACTGGTGCGCCGCTTATCCGTCGGAGCGGGCGCGAGCGGATTGAACAGGTCGAACGTCAACATCGACAATATGAGTAGATTAGCTCGAATCAGGGCGTTGGAAGAGGCAGACGAAGCTCTGAATAGACTCAGCGATCGTCAAAGCGTAAAGTTAGATGACGTCATCGCTCGAGACGACGTCTCCGCTAGAGACGCGGACGACGAGATCTTTGAGGACGCCGAGGCAAATTTAGAACCGATGGATGCGAATTTTTCGCCGGAAATCGGTGCCGTGAAAAGTTCAAAGTTGCACTCCGCGGTCACGGCTGCGTCTCGCGGCGCGAGGTCGAACGCCGTCTCCGACGCGTGCGCAGAGTACGCGCAGTTGTGGACGAGATGCGAGGCACGTCACCGCTTTCTGTGTCCCACCGACGTCGACGGCGTGGGGCAAAAGAGCGGTTCGACCATCAATTCAGCGGATGCGTACTCGTTCAAGCTTGACGATATCGTCGATCGTTTGATGGAATTCAACGACACCAACGTCTCGAGCCGCCTGGGAGGCCACGTCGACGGCGTCGAAGGCTTTTACACGGAGACGTTTGCCAAGTCGATCGATATCGCTCTGTCTGAACTGGATCAAAACGTCGCGCAATGTACCATTCTACAGGACGATGATGGTCGCGAAGTCGGTGGAATCGGAGCCGAGAGCGCGGTCGAGGAGGCAGCGAAAACGTTCCACCAGCTCATCTGCGAGACGGATGAAAACACGAGAAATCAACGAAGGGCCGAGCGCATACGACAGATTGAAGAGAAACGAGAGAAAACGTTCTTGGCTTTGGGTATTCGAAGACCGCTCTCGTCTTCATCGAACAAGGAGAGTGCTCAGCGGATGGATCATCGTCGTTTAAAGGAACCGACGGCTTCCCTCTCGCAACAACGTTTCGACGACGTGGTGTCCGCTGAGATCGTGTGTCCGGGCTGCGCGCGCGTGCTTCAGCGTCCGTCGTCCAACATTCTGAAATTTTGTTACGAGTGCGGGACGAAACTCGCGTAGAGAGAGAGAGAGGAGACGAAGTCGAATCTGCGTATTGTTAGTGTGTGAGATTTTAATAGATGCGGGACGGATTATTCAGGAAACCAAAAGTTGAAACCCAACATTAGAGCGTACATCGCCTCGCCGCACTCCAAGTCGATGGTTGCGCGCGAGAGGCTCGCCGTCTACGCCAACGTCGCGCCGGCGGTGGCGAGAATCAGGCTGAGCGCGACGATCACTCTCGAACGCGTGCGCGACGTTCCGGAAGAAGGCGTTCCGGAAGAAGGCGTTCCGGAAGAAGGCGTCGCGGCGAGCTCGGCGAGCGTCGGTATGCACCCGTCGTAACCGTTATTGATGAATCTGCAGCTCCAAGCGGAGACATCGTAAGAGGTCACGCCGTTCGCCGCCTGCGCGATGGCGGGAAGCTCCGTCGGGGTGCCGTAGTTCTTCCCTTGCGCGTCAAAGCACGGGCAATCGCGCATATACGTCACCGTGGTGCCGTTGATGGTGAACGTGGACGTCGTCCCCGAGCACGCGGGATAGAGCGCCCGGCACTGCGCGACGGTGACCAAACCGCCCGAGTTGTTCGGACCGTGACATCCGAGCGTGAACGGCGCGTCCCGCTGGATGTGATAGTGATACACCGACGTCGAGGGCGAATCCGGCGTCGTCCCGAAGTGCCCACCGCACGCGTCGAGATACGGGTACTTCCCTCCATCGTAGTCCTCGAATCGCCCGTACACGTTCCAGCGACCCGCCTCGCCCACCTTGGTCGAGTGCGTCCCCGAACCACTCTCGAAGCACTCGAACCCACCGTGAAAGTGATAATCTCCGGTGTGTCCACCGCACGACCCGACGATGCCGACGTATTCCCCGCCAGAGATTCTCGGAAGCGCGACCCCGCACGCCGACGCCACCTTGGCCGTCGCCGTCCCGAGATCCAATCCACCCGCGGTGTCGTACGCCAGGCTCGCCGGCGAGCACCCCCAGTTCGAGATGATGTTGTCCTGTTGAGCGGAGAACCCAGCCTCGAACGGCCCGTAGATGTGCGCGTTGCTCGCGATCGTCGACCCCGCGGTTTCGCTGATTTCGTGCGCGTACGAGAGCGCGCCCGACGCCCTCGTCGTGCACCCGACGTCGCCGCGCAGCGCGCACGCCGTCAGCGACGTCGCGGTGGGATTCGAACACGCCGCGGTCTGCATGACCCTCGCGCGGACGAGCGCGGCGCGTCGACGAACGACGACGACGACGACGACGACGACGACGACGACGCGACGTGTCGACAAGAAAAAGTAACGGTATCCACTCTATGGGTAAACAGTGACAGAAATACCCTATGAAAAAATCACACATCGGCGCCGACATCTCGGCGTCGTCGACGCGACGACGCCGACGCGAGGACGAGGGCGCGGCGACGGGCGACGAGTGGACGTCGATCGCCGTCCGTCGAGGACGCGTCGTCGGATTCGCGTCGGATTCGCGTCGGACGGGTGTCGGATCGGTGTCGGATGTGTCCATTTGACGAGTCACGACTCAAACGCGAGTGGGTCCGCCTCCCGCGCGCGCGATGGACTCGACCGACCGACCGGCAGAACGCGGAGCGACGCGACCGAGCGAGCGCGGTCGCGACGCGAGAGGGCATGACGGCGTCGAGCGTGGATGATTTTTGTCACCTCCCGCGCGATCTCTCGGTCGGTGACGTCGGCGGTGACGTGCACTGTCTGCAGCGCGCGCTCAGACGAGGCGAATTTTCAAACGTCGCGCCGAGCGGAAGATTCGACGAGGCGACGCGCGAGGGGGTGAAACGATGGACGACGGCGAACGGGTGGAACAATCGCACGGGTTCGGTCGATGCGTCGGTTCGGTCGGCGTACGCCGAGGTGCGTACGAGGCGTGGTGATTCGAGATCTTTCGTCGTCTTTCGACGCGCGCGAAGACTGACCGACGGACGAGACGCGCGCAGGCGAACGATTACGCGACGATGTCGAGTGGACGATTGGTGAACGATTGCGCGAACGGAAAAAATGTCGACGGTCTGGCGTGCGTGGACGTGTGCGCGGAATTCGGGGAGGATTCGCAGTTTTGTCGAACCAAGTGCGCGCCTCGCGGCGACGCCGATAAAAAGTACGCGTGTCGAGCGGCGTGTCAGGACGCCATCGCGGGGGCGTGCGATCGCGCGTTTCCACCGACGAGCGAGGATAATCGTAAAAGGTTTGAGGGGTGTTTAGAACACACGGCGGAGGAGTGCGCGAGCGCGTGCGATAGGTGGCGGTGAGTCGAGTCGACGAACGCGGCTCCACTACTATTCCTGTGACGATCGATTACATCTCTCTCGTCGTTCCCACCCACCTATTCTTCCAAGTTGATCGTGTCCCCCAACTTTTCGTATAATTTCTGCACCGAGTCGCGAGGCCGCGCGCGCGGTCAGTCCTTCCGTTTCGTTTCGTTTGGTTTCGTTCGAGTCAACGCACCGTCTTGAGCTCCGCCAATCCCTCTCTCAGCACCTTTCTCTCCTCCTTGAGCCTCTCCAATCCCTCCCGCTCGCGCGTCAACATCGCCTCCACCCTCTTCTCCGCCTCCTCCGCGTCGACGACGACGAAACACTCCCCCAAGAGCACCCCTCGCGACTCCTCCTCGTCCGCGAACGCGAGCTCGGTGGATGCCTCGTCCAAGTCATCGATCGCGCGCGTTTTCGCCGAGATCTCCGCGTCGAGCTCGTGACTCCGCGCGTTCATGCGCGAAAACGCGCATATTCGCTGTTGGTCCTCCCACGTCACGTCCATCGTCCGTCGTCGAGTCGCGTCGTCGAGTCGCGTCGTCGAGGTCGAGGTCGATCGGCGGACCAAAAGAGAGCGTCGACCCGTCAGTTTCAAGTGCATCTCCTTAACCACTCGGACAAAGTACCCAACTATGTATCATTCGTCCGTGTTTTCGGACGATATACGGTACCTACAGGATTTGAACCTGTGCGGGCATTGCCCAATGCATCCCTCGTACATATTGTAGACGAAACTCATAAGGAAAAAGCGTCGACACGCGTACATAAGGGTGACGAGACGAACGGAACGCGGCGACGGTGCCATGACGTGTGGAGCGCGTGCGCTGGGAGAAGATGAAATAAATACATCACAGATGCGCGCGCGGGTCGGTCTCGCGCGCGATCTTCTCGCGGGGTGTCGATGTATGAGCTAAGACCTCTTGCGACGTTTGCCCGTGGCGCCGCCCGCGACGGCGCCGGCGATGGCGGCGGGTAAGGGCGCGGCGAGCTTTTTCTTCTCGCCGCCGCCGCCGCCGCCGCGTCTTCGTCCGAGCATGTCGGCGGCGGAGACGGCGTCCTCCTCGAGCGCGCGAGCGCGCTTGGCTCGAATCAGAGCGTCGCCGCCGCCTCGAGTGGGGAACTTGGCGCTTCCGATGAGCGAGTGACGGTGCGCGCCGAGAGGTTTGGTGAGCATGCGATCGAGCTCGGCGCGGAGCGTACGCTCGTCGGCGGCGGCGAGACGCTTCGCGCTCCGTTCCTGGTGGTACTCTTGTAAGTCTTCGTCGGATTCGGATTCGCTCAGAATGATTCCGAGCTCCTCAGCGTTCGTCTGACGCCATTCCTTGTCCGCCTTGGCCTTTTGCTTGGCGTGCGCGAGTCTGTCAATCTTTCTCGTGACGGCTAACCGTCTGCTCGCCTCGGAGAGCGTCTCCTCGGCCACCGGGAACGCGTCGAGCGGGCCGTTGCGATTGAGACTTTTGAGCAGAGAGTAATACCTCGAGCGCTCTTTCGGAGTGACGAGAGACACCGCGGCGCCTCGCATATCCGCGCGACCGGTGCGTCCGCTTCGGTGAATGTACGTGTCCGCGCTGAGCGGAATTTGGTAGTGAATCACCAACTCCACGCCCTTGACGTCCAAACCTCTCGCCGCGACGTCGGTGGCGACGAGCACGGAGTGCGCGCTTCGAGCGCCGTTCGCCGCCACCTTCGCCGCCGCCTTGAACCGATCGAGCGCTTTCAATCGCGCGCGTTGTTGCATGCCGGCGTGAAGTCCCTCGACGGGCACCTGTAAAATTTTCAAAAGCGCCGTGACGCGACGAAGACACGAGATGGCGTTGACGAAGACGATGGTCATCCCGGGGTGCGCGGAGAGAAGATAATAGAGCAAAGAGTCTCTATCATCCTCGGTGCACTCCAACGCGCTCTCCGCGATCGTCTCCGCGATCGCACCGCCTTTACGTTCCTTCGACGTCAAGTCCACCATTTTGACGCGTCCGTAAAACGGCACCGCCTCCATGAGAGATTCCAACGACCCGCTCTGCGGTCTCGCGCCCGCCGCTCTCGCGACCGTCGGCGCTTTGCCCTTCTTCAATTTTCGTCGCACCGAGTCCGGCACGGTGAGCGTGGCGCTGAACACGAACGTCTGTCTGTCCAACATTTGTTTCGGACGAAGCGCGACGGCTTTCCTCTTTTCCTCCTCGTCGGCGTCGGCGTCGACGAAGGCATCCACCGCGGCGGCGCGCTCCTCGCTCGTGAGTTTCGCCGCTCCACCCGGACGTTTAATGCGCGGCGGTTGCGGGATGTTTTGAATGATGCTCGTGAGTTCGGCAAAGTGTCCACGCTCGACCATTCTGTCCGCCTCGTCGAGGACGAAGAAGGAGAGCGCGCCGAGCTCCGTCACGTGCGCGTGTCCGCTTTGCATCGTGTCCCACAACCGACCGGGCGTGGCGACGATCACCGCCGGTCGCCTATTCAACAGACGCTCTTGTTTCTCCTTGGACATGCCGCCGACAACCGGGCACACGTCAATCTTCGTGTACACGGCGACGGCGCGCATCATGGCGCACACTTGCAGCGCCAATTCGCGCGTCGGCGCGACGACGAGCGCTCGAAGCGCGTCCGGCACGGGATCCGCGTCCGCGTCCTCGTCCCCATCACGCTCGGTGCGATATCCTTCCGGTACGCCTATGCCCTCGGACAACAATCTGTGAAGTATGGGTAACGCGAACGCCAACGTTTTCCCGCTCCCCGTCTGCGCGGCGCCGATGATGTCGCACCGCCCCTTGGTCGCCGGGTGTAAACACTCGCGCTGAATCGGCGTCGGCGTCGTGAATCCGCAGTCTTGAATCGCTCTCGTGAGAAGAGGGTGTAAATCAAACTCCAACCACGCGCTGATGTCGCACCCACGATCTAAATCGACGCCCTCGGCGATCGCCCCCATGCCCGACGTCTCGCAATCGCCGTAATCGAAACGGCGACTCGTCGTCGGTCGAGACGATTCTCGCACCGCATCTCTCTCCACGTGTTTGTGCGTGATCTTTTCCCAATCCTCCTCGACGTCCATTGCTTCGTCATCGATGAATTTCTCGTCCGGTTTCAATCCTCTCGCGGTCGAGGTCGAGGTTTTCGTCTCCTTCGTCTTCGTCTTTGTCTTCGTCTTCTTCGCCTTTGTCGACGTCGTCGGCGTCGCGGATGGTTTCTCGCCCGCCTTCCTCTCCACCGTCCCCGTCGCACCACCGCTCGTCTTCTTGGCTAATTTCTTCGCCTCAATCTTCGCCTTCCACCGTAATTTCCGTTTCATGATGCGCTTCTCCTTACCGCTCAATCCGTCCAACGCGCGCTCGTCCAAATCTCGAAACGTCGCCGAGCCGCCGCCGCCGCCACTTCCCTTCGTCGTCGTCGTCGTCGTCGTCGTCGTCGCGTCGGTCGACATCAACGACTTTACTTTCGCGAGTTTCTTCCCCCGCGCGCCGTCCGCGTCGTCGTCTCCGTCCCTGCCGCTCGCCGCCGCCGCCGCGCGCGCGTTCGCCGCCGAGTCGCTCGCCGCGCTCGGGTCCAGCACCTCCAAGCTCATGAACCCATCCTCGGTCGCGCCGAGCATGAGCGCGCTCGAGTTTACGTCCACCGCGTTCCAACCTTCATCGCGCGTCATCCATCCGTCCTCGTCGTCGTCACCGCTCTCCGCGCGCGCGCGGGCGCGCGATTCTTTACGCTTTTTCGCCATGTCCCCGCCGGCGGCTGTGAATTCGATGCGTCGACGATGGACGCGCGAGTGTCCGTCTCGGTCGCGGTCGCGCGCGATGACTCGATCGGTGCGTTCGCGTTCACGTCGTGCGCGTCGTCTCGATGGACGACGACGAGGCACGAACGCGCGGGCGCGTGTGGAGTCGACGAGTCGAATGATGTACTTTTTCGAGCCGAGGCGACGACGAAGACGACGGGTTCGGATTCGTTCGTTCACACGTGGATTGACTACTCGGCGTCGACGAGCTTACGATCGACGAGGGATTTGAGATCGGTGTAGAGCTTTTTCCACTCCTCGACCTCGTCGCGCGCGCGTCGGACGTCGGTTTTGGTTTTCGCGAGCTCGTCTCGCGCGGCGTCGGCGTCGAGCGC
>Ga0208410_1001794_pt1 | contig 10717 bp, 12 predicted proteins | sample ETN02SmetaG_3_FD_185787 | JGI IMG/M metagenome (GOLD analysis project Ga0208410, IMG submission 185787) | Marine microbial and viral communities from oxygen minimum zone, Eastern Pacific Ocean - ETNP2014F10-02SV257 (SPAdes) (version 2) | ecosystem: Environmental > Aquatic > Marine > Oceanic ... | reverse complement strand
TTGGCATTCAGCTCTCTGCGTGATTTCATTGAGTTAGGCGGAGATGTTCTGTTAGCAATTATGCTTGCAACATTTATTATGTGGGCATTAATAATAGAGCGTTATTGGCACTTCGCCACTTCGCAAAAAGGTATCTCGAAAAATGCTATTAGTAATTGGAATGAAAGATCAGATCATAGTTCTTGGTATGCGCGTAGAATTAGAGAAAAATTAATAAGCGAAGTAAAGCAATCATCGGAGCGTGGTTTGTTATACATTAAAACACTCGTTGCTGCTGCACCTTTATTTGGTTTGTTAGGAACTGTAACCGGTATGGTAGAAGTTTTTGATGTAATGGCTATAACTGGTTCTTCAAATGCTAGGGCAATGGCAGCAGGAATATCAAAGGCGACTCTACCTACAATGTCAGGGATGGTTGCGTCTTTATCTGGTTTATTTTTTATTGCACAATTAGAATCAAGATCAAAAAGAGAGGTTTCCTTTGTTGAAGATAATTTATCATTATCTTAGCAATTGAATATTAGGAGAAAAAAATGAGAAGAAGAGCGAGATTAGATGAGGAAAGTGAAATCAATATAACACCATTATTGGATATTGTTTTTATTATGCTTATTTTCTTCATTGTTACTGCAACCTTTGTAAAGGAATCAGGTATTGATGTAACAAGACCCGATTCAGAAACTGCACAACAACAAAATAGAGTCGGTATATTAATTGCAATCAGTGATAAAAATGAAATATGGATTAACAGAAGATTAGTAGATATGGATGCTGTTCAAGCTAATATCGAAAAGCTTCATGCAGAAAACCCACAAGGTGGTGCGGTTATTCAAGCTGATGAAAGGTCACAAGTTGGCCTTATGGTTGAAGTTATTGATGCTGTTAGGCTAGCTGGCGTTGAACAATATTCAATTGCTGCATCTGAGAAAAATTAAGTGGTGGTGATTTGATAGAACTTATAAATAAAATAAAATTTTATATTAATAAGGCTCAGGATATTGAGATTGCTGGTTATTCATTAAAAGAACTAGATAGTAGAGTAACAGCTATACCTTTGGCTGCTATAGTAACTGTCTTTTTATTTCTTGTGATGCAGGCTTTGGTTACAAGTAATGAGTATGATATTGGGGATGAAGCGGTTAGCATTAATATTAGTTTTTTAAGACAACTTCAAGACACTGAAACCCAAACAGCAAAGAAAAAACCTAATAGACCTGAACAAGAACAAGAACCTGATCCACCTGATATGGATATACCTGAAACACCCAGACCAGAGATGTCTGCTGAAAGTGTTTCAACTCCAGAATTTGGTGGTCCTGCTTTTGGATCCTTTTCTGCTTCCACTGATGCTGATGTGTTACCAATAGTTAAAGTTCCACCTCAATATCCTCGAAGAGCTACGCAAAGAGGTATTGAAGGTTGGGTTTTAGTTGAATTCACGATTACTCCAAGTGGCGCCGTGGTGAATCCAGTTGTTATTGATGCAGAACCCCCTGGTATATTTAATCGTTCAGCATTAAGAACAATTGTAAAATGGAAATATAAACCTAGAATTTTAGATGGCAAAGCTGTGCCAAGACCTGGTGTTCAACATTTAATTACATATGAGTTAGAAGATGCTAGATAATTTCAAATTTTGTTTTAAGTATTTTATATTTGGTATTGTTATATTCTCTCTTGCAGTGCCTGCTACAATTACCATTTCTGGGTTATTTTCAGAAACAGTATATGCTCAAAAAAAGAAAGAAAGAAGAAAACCACCTAAAGCAAAAAGAACTCAAACAATGAGTAAAAAAGTTGGTGCTGAGTTTATTAAAGCTCAAGAAGCAATGGGAGAGGACCTTCCTGATCGTGCAATGGACATCTTAACTAATTTGCTTAGAAGAGATGATTTAAGGCCATTTGAACAAGCACAAATTATTAGACTACAGGCATATGTTTATGCTGAAAAAGAGGATTATGATAAATCATTGGATTATCTTCAACGTGTTTTTTCTTTAAACGCACTCCAACCTCAAGATCAGCTTGATTTACAATTTCAGATCGCTCAACTTTACTTAGCTACCGATAAATGGAATGAAGGTCATCAACAGTTATTAAGATGGTTTGATAATGCTGAAGAAATGGGATTCCCGCCGGGACCATCAGCTCATGCTCTACTTGCGCAAATTTATCTTTATTTTGCATCTGAAACAGAGAGAGACTCACCTGAAGAAAAACAATATTATAGAAAAGCCGAACCTCACGCGGAAAAAGCAGTACTAGCTGCTGCAGAACCAAGAGAAAATTGGTATCAAATATATTTATCAATCTTACTTTTTGATGACAGGTATGAAGAGTCTGTTCCAATACTTGAAGCTATGGTCTATAGGTTTCCAGAAAAGAAAAATTATTATAGACAGCTAGCAGCTCTATACGCCGAATTAAAAAGAGAAGAAGACTCTTTTCATATTCAGCAGATTATGTTCTCAAAAGACATGCTTGAAAAACATGATGAGTTATTAAGAATCGCTCAATTATATCTTTTCTATGAAGTACCTTATAAAGCTGCCCTTATTCTCGAAAAAGAATTAGAGAGCGGAAGAATTAAAGATGAGGAAAAAAATTGGGAGCAGTTAGCTAATGCCTGGTTATCAGCTCGAGAATGGAAAAAAGCTATACCACCATTAAAAAAAGCTGCAGAGATGTCTGAAGATGGCGAGTTATTCTTGAGACTAGGTCAAACTTTTATGCAAGAGGAAGACTGGAAAGAGGCTGAGGAATACATTAAATACGCCATTAAGAAAGGCGACCTTGATAATCCTGGTAGAGCTTGGCTTCTACTTGGTATCACAAGGAATAAAAAAGGTATTAAGTATGAAAATTCAGCTTTATTCGCATTTAAAAGATCTACAGGTTATGAAGATATGGAGGCTGATGCGAGAAGGTGGGTTAAGGTGATTGAATCAAAGCAAGCAAGAAGAGAAGCTGACCGTCTTGCTGCAGAAGCTGCAGAAGCTGAACTAGCTGACGATAGTATTTATTTCAATTAATCTTATTTTAAAGCATCAAGATATTTTATAACTGGTGGACCATCTAAGCATTCACCAATTGCTCGTCCTGCAGATCTAAAGTGATCACTTTTACCATGAGTATCCACGCTTTCTTGATCCTTGTAGTGCTCTAATACTAGGTATGTATTTTCGTTCTCTCTGTCTTTTGCTACTTGGTAAAAAATATTACCCTCTTCGTTAGAGCGAACATCTTCACTAAGATTTTTGAAAATTTTTTCAAAATCTTCTGTTTTATCTTCTTTAACTTTTAGTGTTGCTAGTACACAAACCATTTTTTTCTCCTTTAAGCAGTATTTTTAGATTGTATTTCAATAAGTTTTTTTAAAATTTTTCTATTTTCATTACCTAATTTTATATTGTGAGCATATAGAACATTTAACTGATCTAAAGTTTTACTGATTTGTTTTTCAGCTCCCTTAAGAAGTGAGATATGTTTTTCTTCTCTTTCTCTATAAATCTTCAATTCATCTTCTTGTCTCTCAATAAAGTTTGCTGCTTGGCTTAAAAGAATCTTTATATCATCATGAAGAATTAATTCTTGCTCTTGCTCTTGATTTGTTATCTCAGTTGTCTCAATTTCTTTAATTATTCCTTTTAAAGACTCCTCACCGATTAATAGATTTCCACCTTCAGTTTCAACGGCATCAAGTTTTCCTTCGTAAATGAGCTCTCGAAGCTCTTCAGGGTCCATGCCAACCTTTCTTGCAGCCGATGCTAGTGTTAAGACTTTTTCTTTGTTATCCATGAATTTATTTTCTAATCCTTATCTTCATTCTTGGTTTCTCTATAGTCGCCATATTTATTATCCCTATCAGATAAAGCTTTTGTTAGACCTTCTTCAGCAACCATCTTGAAGAAATTTCTTGCTGACTTTGTATGCATAGATAATTGTTGTAACTCAGTACCAGCTCTTAGAGCTGATCTAATACCCATCATTTCCATCTGCCTATGAACTGCTCTTTTATTAATTTGCTGAACATCTTGAGGCACCTTAGCGACTTTGTCCGCAATATTTAAAACCTCTTTTTCAAGTTTTTCCTCAGGAAAGGATAGGTTGGCAAAACCACATTCAACTGCATCATGACCAGACATGGAATTACCGGTCAACATAAGCTCCATAGCTTTTCGCATTCCAACAATCCAGGGAAAAAACTGGTTATCTGGTGGTGAAATATTCCTAACAACCGGATATCCAATTTTTGCATTATCAGCTACATATACTAAATCACAAGATTGAGCTAATTCAGTGCCACCAGCAAGACAATATCCGTGAACTTGTGCAATGACGGGTTTAGCTAAGTCCCAAATTTTAAAACATCCATCAACAACATGCCTTGGCCAATGCCCAAGACCTCCAGCGGAGTAATATGGGTCAATATCATCATCTGATCTTTTAAGATCGTAACCTGCTGAGAAACTCTCTCCAGATCCTCTAATTATAGTTACACTAATATCTTCATTAAGGTCATTATTTTCTAAAACTTCAAATAGTTCTGTTCTTAATTCAGCTGAAAGAGAATTTCTTTGTTTTGGTCTGTTAAGAGTAATTCTTGATATTTTCTCTTGTGGTGTATCAACAATAATTGAATTATAATTAGACAAAACCTTCTCCTTTAATTTATCTCAGATCAAAATCTTATCACATTTATAAAATTTGTTTCTATTAAATAAATAAAATTAATCATTAATTAATATATAGTTCATTCTCGTTTTTTTATGGATTCTAAAACCAAAATCACTAAGGGTATTTATTAAATTATTAGACCATAAATTATCATTTATTTCTAAAATAATTACCTCTGGAAAGAGTTCTTTGTTTTCATTTTTTAAGAAAGGAATAAGAACTTTTTCCTCATTACCTTCTACATCGATTTTGATAGCTGAAATTTTGCTAATATTCTCTTCCTTTAAAAAGGTTTCAAGTTTTTTTCCTATAACTTTTATTTGTCCTTCATTAGATACCACTGTTTGGCCAAGGTTAGTTTCGTTAGTTTTTAAACTAAATTCCTCATTTTTATCCATAATAGCTAAATTGTGTAATTTTAATGGGAAGTTTTTGTTCAATGATGCGTTGAATTGTAGTCTTTTAAATAAATTGGGATGTGGTTCAATACTGTGAACTTTCGTATTAGTAAAATTTTTATAATTTGAGCCGACAGAAAGAGAGTACAAACCAATATTAGATCCAATGTCTATAAAAATTGAACCCTCTTTAGCATAACTTGAAATGAAATCTCTTTCATAACTTTCAAAAATTTGAGGTGAAAAAAGTGCTCTTTTTTCACAAATATTTCCTTTTGTGTAAAGTCTAGCTTTACCGTGAAATAATTCTGTATCAATGCACTCACCGGAGAGAACTAAGGCTATTCTTCTTAAAAAAAATATAAGTCTTTTTGAAAGCCAATTCTGACCTAAAGATCTCGTTATTTTTATAATCAGAGACACAAACAAATGGGGTTTATGTTTGCCAAAATCAGAAATATTATCGATGTACATAATTTCCCCTGCTAGAAAATTGAGATATATACTAACTAATTAGTAATATTTAATTTATAAGATTCAATTATGATAAAAAAGCAAAAACCTTATAAAAGATTAAAAGAAAAGGTTAAGACAGCTAAAAAAAGGAAAATTTCATCTACTAGATGGCTACAGCGTCAATTAAATGATCCTTATGTCAAGAAATCGAAATCCGAAGGAAGAAGATCAAGAGCTGCTTATAAACTAATTCAGATTAATGAAAAATTTAGTTTATTAAAGCCAAATCAAATTGTATTGGATCTTGGGGCTGCGCCAGGAAGTTGGTCGGAGGTTGTAAATCAAGTTAAAGGGAATAAAGTAATCTCTGTTGATAAGTTAGATATGGACCCAATATCCGGTGTTCAGTTTCTGAAACTTGATTTATCATTACAAGAATCATTTGATGAAATTAGTAAAATAATTAGCAAAGTTGATTTAGTTCTCTCTGATATGGCTTCAGATACAACGGGTCATAAATCAACTGATCATATTAGAACGCAAGAATTAGCAGAGCTAGCTGCAGATTACGCTTTAAATTTTTTAAATGCTGGTGGATCCTTCTGTTCTAAAGTTTTTCAAGGTGGAACTCATCAAACATTATTAGATACTTTAAAAAAGAATTTTTCTACAATTAAACATTATAAACCAGAGGCTAGCAGAAAAGAATCTCCTGAAAATTATGTTATAGCAAAAGGGTTTAAAGGTTAAAAAAATACAAAAAAGTTTGAACTTATTTCTGTATAGGTTATAAGCAGATGTCAACATAACCTGAAAACAGGAGGTTGACATGAAAGTCCGAGAAGCAATTACCTTTGATGATGTATTACTTGAGCCCTCAGAATCTTCTGTTCTACCATCAGAGACAATCCTAAAAACTAAAATCACGAAAGATATTGATCTTAATTTACCTTTAGCTTCAGCAGCAATGGATACAGTAACGGAGTCTGAGATGGCTATCGCAATGGCTCAAGCTGGAGGTATTGGCGTAATTCATAGAAATTTAGAGATAGAAGATCAAGTAAATGCAGTAAATAAAGTAAAAAAATATGAATCCGGGATGGTTGTAAACCCACTTACTATTTCTCCAGAGTCTACTCTTGAGGATGCTCTAGTTCTGATGAAAGAAAATAGTATTTCAGGAGTACCTGTAACAGATAAAAAAACAAATAAACTTGAGGGAATCCTCACAAATAGAGATGTTCGATTTGCATCTAACAAGAATCAAAAAGTTTCCGAGTTAATGACCAGGGAAGAGTTGATTACTGTTAAAGATAATGTTTCTGAAAATGAAGCAAAGGAAATCCTTCATAAACACCGAATTGAGAAATTACTTGTCGTTGATGATAACTATAGTTGTGTAGGTTTAATAACGGTTAAAGATATTGAGAAATCTAATTTACACCCTGATGCTACAAAAGATGAAAAGGGAAGATTAAGAGTAGCAGCTGCAACAACAGTTGGAGATAAAGGCTTTGAAAGAGCTGAAGCATTAATTGATAGTGAAACAGATATAATTGTTGTGGATACTGCCCACGGTCATTCCATTAAAGTTCCAAAAATTATTGAAAGAATAAAAAAGTTATCAAATTCTGTTCAGGTTGTCGCTGGAAATGTTGCAACCAAGGAGGCGTCAAAATCATTAATTGGGGCGGGTGCTGATTGTATAAAAGTTGGAATTGGCCCAGGTTCGATATGCACAACGAGAATTATTGCAGGTGTAGGCGTGCCTCAACTTACAGCAATAATGGATTGTGTTGAGGAAGCAAAAAAGAACTCAATACCTGTTATAGCTGATGGTGGAATAAAATTTTCTGGAGATTTGGCAAAAGCCATTGCTGGTGGCGCTGATTTAGCAATGATAGGCTCTCTTTTTGCTGGAACAGATGAAACACCAGGAGAAGTTTTTCTTCATCAAGGAAGAAGATTTAAATCATATAGAGGTATGGGTTCAGTTGCAGCCATGGCAGAAGGATCTGCAGATAGGTATTTCCAATCTGACCTTGGAGCTTCGGATAAACTTGTTCCTGAAGGAATTGAAGGACAAGTGCCTTATATTGGCTCAGTTCACAATGTGATTTATCAATTGGTGGGTGGATTAAGAGCTTCTATGGGCTATACAGGTTGTAAAAATATAGAGGATTTCCAAACTAAAACTAATTTTATTAAAATTACATCAGCATCATTAAATGAAAGTCATACACATGATGTTGTTGTAACTCGCGAAGCACCTAATTATCCTACAAGAGGTTAATATGACTTTTATAAGGATTACGATTTTCTTAAGTATTTTTACTATTCCTATAATAGTAAGTTCTTCAAATCTATCGCTCTCCAATGATCTCTCAACAAAAGCACTTAAAGAAACAGAAAAAGATCTAGATAATGCTATTTTATTGATACAACAAAGTCTTGTTTTGGAGCCTAACAATGCTAAAGCATGGGCCATTGCAGGACAAATTTATTTACTTAATGAAGATATTTTATCTGCTGAGAGATTTTATAAAAAAGCAAAGGCAATCGATCCAATTTTAGAAGAGGTTAAAGCCCTTAAATCTCTTATAGATGATAAAAAGAAGGAAGAATAATTATAAAATCATTATGACAGATGGTACTAGCAATGAATCGATTTTAATTTTAGATTTTGGAAGCCAAGTCACACAACTTATCGCACGAAGAATAAGAGAGAGTGGTGTTTACTCTGAAATATTTCCTTTTTCACAATTAAATGAAGCATTGGAAAAAATGCAACCTAAAGGAATTATTCTTTCAGGCGGACCTTCATCTGTAACAGATTCTGATGCTCCAACAATTGATAGCGACATATTTAATCTCGATATTCCTATTTTAGGGATATGTTATGGCCAGCAAATTATGTGCTCTTTACTTGGAGGTAAGGTTGAAAACTCCAAAGAAAGAGAATTTGGTCGTGCAAATATTAAGTTATTAAAATCTTCTCCATTATTTAATGATTTTGAAATTAATAATGACCCAGAACCAGTTTGGATGAGCCATGGTGATAAGGTAACAAATCTTCCAAATGGTTTTGATGTTATTGCCGAGAGTGAGAATGCTCCTTTTGCTGCTATCTCAGATGAAGATCGTTCTTTTTATGGGGTTCAATTCCATCCTGAAGTTGTGCACACACCCAATGGATCAAAAATACTCAAAAATTTCACTCATCAAATATCTGGCTGTAAAGGTAATTGGACAATGGACTCCTTTAAGAAGGTAGCTATAGAAAATATAAGATCACAAGTCGGAAAAGGAAAAGTTATTTGTGGTCTTTCTGGAGGAGTTGATTCATCTGTTGCAGCTGTTCTCATTCATGAAGCAATAGGGGATCAACTGACTTGTATTTATGTTGATACAGGTTTAATGCGCGAGAATGAAACAAATGAAGTTGTAAATCTTTTTAAAGAAAATTTTAATATTCCTCTCATAAATGTGGATGCAGGAGATACTTTCTTGTCGAGATTATCCGGTATCAGTGATCCTGAAGAAAAAAGAAAAATTATTGGTTCTTCTTTTATCGATATTTTTGAAGAAGAGGCAAACAAAATTGGTGGAGCCGATTTTCTTGCTCAAGGAACTCTCTATCCGGATGTTATTGAGAGCGTTTCTTTCACCGGTGGGCCATCTGTTACAATAAAAAGCCATCATAATGTTGGAGGACTTCCTGAAAGAATGAATATGGAGTTAGTTGAGCCTTTAAGAGAGCTTTTTAAAGATGAGGTAAGAGAGCTTGGTAAAGAATTAGGGATTCCAGATCACTTTATTGAGAGACATCCTTTTCCAGGTCCTGGCCTTGCAATTCGTTTGCCAGGTGAGATTTCTCCTGAAAAGGCTGATATTTTAAGGAAAGCTGATACAATTTATATTGAAGAGATTAGAAAAGCAGGACTTTATAATGAGATTTGGCAAGCTTTTGCCGTACTTTTGCCTGTTCAGACGGTTGGTGTAATGGGGGATGAAAGAACATATGATTTTGTCTGTGCTTTAAGGGCTGTGACTTCACTTGACGGTATGACAGCTGATTACTACCCATTTGAGCAAGAATTTTTAGCTAATGTGAGCACTCGTATCATTAATGAGGTTAAAGGAATTAATAGAGTAGTTTATGATATAACATCAAAACCACCAGGTACCATAGAGTGGGAGTAAATCATAACTTATACGAATAATTACTATGGTAGAAAAAAATAAGGCAGTTATATGTTGCTCAAAGACATAATTAAAAAATGGAGAACAAAGGGAGCGATTGCGCCAAGTTCAAGATTTTTGGTAAATAAAATGCTATCAAAGATCGATTATGCTCAAGATCTGGATATACTGCAGCTTGGATTTGGTAATGGCGTTTTCACTAAAGAAATTATCAGGAGATCTACTACGAACAGTTCACTCACTATATTTGAGGTAGATAAGAATTGTCGGAAATACAAACTAGATAATAAAAGAATTACCTATGTTGAGGACTCAGCTGAGAAAATTTCTCTGTATTTTGAGGATAAAAAATTTGATCATATAATATCAACCTTGCCTTTTGCTTCCTTGCAAAGAGAAGTTTCTCAAAATATTTTTAAGGAAATAAAGCAGCACTTAAAAAAGAATGGCAAGTTTTTGCAATTTCAATATTCGCTTTTTTCGAGAAAAGATTTTAATAAACTTTGTAAAGAGAAACCAAAAATTGATTTTGAGTTACTTAATTTACCGCCAGCTTTTATTTATGAAAAAACAAAATACTGTGATATGGGATAGTTAATAATAAAAAAAAGGGGGGGTATGGAGTTTCTATTACCCATACATATTATAGCTGGAACAATTGCTTTGTTTTGCGCAGCTATGTCAGTTCTATCAGAGAAAGGCAAAAAGGTTCATGTTCTTTCAGGTAGAACATACTTCTGGGGTATGGCTACTATCTTCTTAACAGCTATTCCAATGTCTATTATCAGCAGTAATATCTTTTTGTTTCTCATAGCTATCTTTTCTTTTTATTTAGCTTTTGCGGGAATGCGCTTTGCAAGAAATAGAAAAGGAGTTGCAACTATTTTGGATTGGATTGCTATTTGTTTAATGATTTTTTCAGGAATAGGAATGTGGGTATTAGCTGCAATCTATTTCTTGAATAGTAATACGCAATATATCGT
>Ga0208410_1001788_pt1 | contig 10742 bp, 7 predicted proteins | sample ETN02SmetaG_3_FD_185787 | JGI IMG/M metagenome (GOLD analysis project Ga0208410, IMG submission 185787) | Marine microbial and viral communities from oxygen minimum zone, Eastern Pacific Ocean - ETNP2014F10-02SV257 (SPAdes) (version 2) | ecosystem: Environmental > Aquatic > Marine > Oceanic ... | reverse complement strand
CTCCTCGTCGCTCCCTCGTCGCTCGGTGCCTCGGTTTAGCACACCAAGCGGCCAAAGCATGCGAAACTCGGCGTGCGAGCTCTCCGTCGCTCCCCGGGTCCATTTGTGACGTCCGTGCGCGCGCTGACGCGCGGAGCGCGCGCGTAGAGAGTTTCTTCGTCGATAGGGGGACACGCGTACAAAAAAGGGGAAAACCCTAGGAGGGCTGGGAATTGAGCTAAGTCTTCAGTCCAATTCCCGTAAGGCGCGTTTTTTTTCGAAACGACCGTTTATGACTCAAGAAGGGGGACTCCGAGCGTGAAAAACGTTTTACACCATAAACGTTACACGATTTACATTACTCGCGGATATGGGTGGGTGTATGGTGACCCGCAGCGCCTTACTTGTCGCAACAGTCTATGAAAAAAATAGGAAACCATCCAGGACTCCTCCACTCCCTCCACTCGTTTCTTCAGGGCCTCGAGCGAGCGCGTGTTCAGTGTCTGAATCTGCTAAACCTGGCATATCGGTAACTTGTCGTGAATCTGGATGTTTCAACCTTGTAGTGCAAAGTGGAGCCCTGTTGAGCACGCATGTCTCGTTTTGTCGCTGAAGGCTTGGTTAGAGCGCGGTTCGGGTGAAGGTACACTGGAGCTTTACGTGTTCTTGGCTTCTAAACTCAGAAAAAAAAGTGTGAGAGATGTGGTGCTACGTATTGAATGGCTTCTTTGTGGATGGACAAGTGACAATAATAGTCCAAACGAGCGACTGAAGGGGAGACTTAGAGAGTTTTTCAGGTCCTATGACAGTCATACATTTTGCTCTTTGGCAGCAATAGTGCACACTGGTACATTGAATATGTTGCAAGAAAACGAAGACACGCTGATCAAATTAGAAGAAGGCATTAATTCAGGGGATCTCATGGCAAATCAGAGTTCACTCAAGCCAGTTTCCGAAGGTATTCTAACTTGTCTGCACCTCATGCCTTTTGCTGCTTCAAAAGTCTCGTTTCTGCCACGATTCCCTGTGAAGCCGAACATCCCCTTGGCTGAACAACTGATTCTTCATTCTACATCCTAGTGTTTACGATTTCACCAAGTGAACCAACTCTTTGTAGTGGGGTGCTCAATCTGCTCGGCAGCAAAGATGAACACGCCTTCAGCACTTGTTTCGTCATCGCTTTGATCAAGCAGAAGGGCAAGCATGTCCCCAGCTTCGAGTTCAACTTCGTCATTTGGGCCAAGTGTTTGCCACGCACCTCCCGCTAATGCCACTCCAGATACATTTTTAGTGTGCAGACCTTTCACCAGCGCTATTCCTGTCTGATTATTTGCAATAACGCTGACTTGCTTGTGTGATATTCGTTTTGATTCACAGCTTCCGTGACCACGTCCAAGTGTCTGCGGTCCTCCTGTTAAATATATGTCTGTTCTATCTGGTGCGATGAGTCGACACTTGAACTTTGGTGCATTCGCTAATTTTGTTGGTTGTTGTAACGCTATTGTATGTTGATTCACTCCCGCTGCAGCCAAGTCGCGACTCATGTGGTGAGCCAGCGCATTCAGTTTCACAATGTCTCTTTGCAACAATTGTAGAAACTCTTTCATGGACACGTTGGGAAGGATTTGTAGATCATCGTGTCCAAATGGTACCCCAACCGTCTCCAAGTTGAGAATCATATGTTCTAAGTGCTGCCTCTCTCCATCGTCTTCAATCTTATCATCCTTGAACGAATCATAAATGAAAGCACCTATGATATCAACAACTGTTGTCGCTACAGATACCATGATGAAACAGCTCATTATAGCCATCATGGCGGTGTAAAAATCAGCTTTCCCCATCAGTCCCTTAGATCCGTACTCCAACTGCACACCTCTGTACTTCATGACAGTCCCATTACTCGAAATATCAGACGATAGCCCAGAAAAGTGGACAGCGTCTACGCTTTGTACAAAGCTGCCTTCACTAGTTAACTGAACATGCATTTCTGCCTGCGGGCTGAAATCGAATGGTTTGAACTCAGACATCGGGCGAAAATTGCTAAAAGTCAGATCAACGCTCAGACGAACGCCTGTGAGACGATATATAGGGAAATTTGTGGCGAAGCTAGTTGACACTTCCACCTCATTTCTGTCATCAAGCTGTATGCCTGCCAATCGAAGAATCTCGTGTAGATACATCACGGGATACTTTGCTGAATCATTCGCATTGCTAGTATGAAAAGTATCGAACATGGCTGACGTGTGGTCGAATACAGAGACCATCTCTGGAAATCCATTGTACCCCCAACTCGTGACGAAACGTGGGCGAAGTTGCATGATCAAGCTATCGGGGTCGAGGGGGAACTGGTTGACATCTGGTACATAACTGATGCTGCATCCTTCTTGCGCCACTTCGTTATCACACATACGTGCAAATGTTTTCGATTGAATATGCGTCGCAATGAAGGTTGCGCCTTCGTCGGTTTCAACTAGTTGTGAAGTTGGAATGTGGCTGACACACTTGTTATTCAGATATCCTCCCTCTGGGACTAGTGAGTCCCCAGCGAAATCGGCGTATGATGCATTGCAGTAAATCTGATCCATTGCATCATCAGTGGCGATATTTATTGCTCTTACTGTGTCGTTCAATGTAGTTGATACATATGCACGCGGCTTCTCTTTCAGCATGTAAGTGTGAGCTCCTATGACTGAGACCAACGCATATACGAGTATGGCAACCATTAATGTCTTGTGGACGTAAGCTAAGCGCCTATCGCTGATTTTCACCACCTTCAATGTCCGGTAAGACATAAGGTCGTCCCAAAGTTCAGTGAGGCCCTCCTTAATTCCTGTGAGAAAGAGGGTGAGAAAGATTCACGTCAAGAAAGCCGCAACATGCACTCGACTTACCCATGCTGTCTAAATTCTAAGGTGAGAGGGCGCCAGTAAGTTTACAAACTGATTAATACACTTCCATGTGTCGTGGGAAACACTAATCGACGAAATTGACTGCTGCTCGTCCGATGGTCGCAGTGGTGGGTGTTGAGTGACGTGCTGACTCCCCTTTGGCAACTTTCCTACAGAATCATGACTCGACACAGCTGGGCATGTATGTAGATATCTATCTAATCTATCTACGATAGTACTATCATAGACCCATTGCAATAAGGAATCTTCCTTTCTGACGTTGACGTTGACGTAAACGTATACTATACACGTACTATCTACGTGACGGGGCCAAAATTTAGCGAAATTTGCTCATTTGCAAAATTGTGTTTGTCGATTTGCAAATCGGCGAGTCGTGACTCATAATTTTGTACCCCATCAACTTTACCCACGCGTACGTCGCCGGACTGGCGCGTTGCGAGACAAACGCGATTGAATCACGTGAAGGAAGCGCTTTTAGGTCGACTACACGCAGTTTCAATTTTGCTCGTCCCCGATCGACGCCCTGAAGCGCTGGTTTCAACATTGACATTAGTTTACAATTTGGGCCATATCGGCGTCATCGCGAGGCAGTTTTCAACAAAACTTGCAGACAATGTACCCACATACTTTTTGTGCGCCCAAACCAACTTTCACGCGCAGATGCCAGCGTGTCGCGCTACCGTCGCACAAACAGTTTCACCGCAAAAGCACTGTACCCTAGGCGCAACATAGAATGAGGTCGTTCGACAGACCAATTTCCGTAACTCGGTTTTTTTTCTCTAAACGACCGTTTATAACTCAAGAGGAGGGACTCCGAGGGTGAAAAACGTTACACCTGGGGTGCACGGTCGAAATTTCAAACGAAAAAAGGGCGGTTTTCGCGGCTCCATCGACGGCGACGTTCGCGTCGACGCCCGTCGCCAGAGGACGCCGTGGGGCGCGCGCGCGCCAGGATGTGCGCGTGAGCACACGTACCATCGAGAGACGTCGGTTGAGGGGACGTTGGAGGGATGGGAAGGCGCACGTGCTACTGCGGATGCGGACGGGACTGCTCCAAACACAGCATCAGGTTGAATGCCCGACGCGTGAACAGGGGCGGTGTCGACTTGTTCGGGCCGATTTCGGGTGAGTTGACGCCCGGTAGACGTCGACGAATCCTTAACGATGCTCACGCTAACAAGGGCGACTGGCGCCTGTCGGTTGTGCACGTGCATCCGGACGATTTACACTGGGTCAAGTCGGGACGGTTACTGCTCAAGGAGGGAGTGATTCCGAGAGTGGATGTTCAGCCGTTGACTCGGGAGTTCGCCGAGATCCACAACCCGCTGTTGCCGACTCCGTACTGCGAGGAACATTACGAATGCACCGCAGCAGTTTCAGCGCCGTCGTCTCCCTTTCCTGGCGACAGCGCCCGTCGTGATTCTGGTGGACGCAGCACAACCACAGACTCGTCGACAGCGGCGTCACGACGTGTTCCGGGTTCTCGAACGCCGCATACTGCGATTCGCGTGAGGAAACACAGAAGAATGCATGGAAAAGGAACACCTGTGCGCGAGCAGGCGGCCCGCGTCCTCAGCTACGATGAAGACAGCGGCGCCAGCGACACGCATGAGCATCGCATAAACAAGGAGGAACTAGTCAAGGCGGCGGCGCGTCAAAAGCGCATCACCGCCGATTCGATAGAACGATTATCGGTGGAACTGAGGAGGTTTCAAGTCGAGGTCAAGCGTTTGCAGTCGCGTGAGCGAGATCTCGTCGCATCGGTGAAGAATGTGACGGCGAAGCTTGATGCATTACATGAACATTATCTCTCATATGAGCGTCTCGTCACCGACGAAACGCTTGGTGCGCAGTGTCACATGTTGACGGGCTGGAAATCCGCGAGGACGTTCCAGGCGCTTTGGGAATACATAAATGGTGGAGAAAATGATTGGACAAGTCGATGTAACCACTTTCGGGGGGGGCTCGACGCAAGTCGAGAACGCGGAATCCGACCAAGTGCTCGTTCGCTCTCGATGGCTGATGCTTTTTTCATGCATCAGTTCATCATGAAACAAGACGTCGATTTCGCGTGCGCTGCCTACTTTTTCGGTGTCTCGCCGGCTTCAGCGTCGCGTTATATGATCACTATAAGTGCTATTCTCGATGAGTTCTTGACTCGCAAGTTTCCGAGGATGAAGGCTTCTGAGATCTACGCCACTCAGCCACCCAGTTTCAAAGACGTGTTTGGCATGCCTGTCCATTCAATCATCGACGGAACAGAAATCCCGATGGAGTCGAGTTCGAACGAATACACGCGCGCGTCAACGTATTCGCAGTACAAAGGTCAGACTACGGTCAAGTTTAACGTCGGTCTCGCCGCCAACGGCCTGCTTGATTACATTTCAGAGGGCATCTCTGGGAGCACTTCGGACAAAAAAATGTGCACCAACCATGGACATTTAGAGTGGATGAAAACGATGGAGAATGACGTCGAGGCGTCCGATAGGAAGCCCCACAATCCCATCGTCCTTGCGAACAAAGGTTTCTGCAACGTCGAACCGGAGTACAACGCCGTTGGAGTGTTTCTCGCGCGACCGGCCCGCAAAATCCCAAACAAGCCATTCACTGACTGCGACATTGTTCAATCAAGGCTGACAAGCAATCTACGAGTGCACGTGGAGCGCGCAAATTGGTGTCTAAAGTCGATGTCGTACTTTAGAAATCAAAAGAAAATTACACACATTGACATGCTATCGCGCGAGGTGAGAAATATGATGCGGCTGCGCGTCAACTACGGAACATCTCTCGTTCATGCCATAGACCCATTTTCTAGTACAAATGTGACGTAGTTGCGGGGCTGGGGCAACTCGGCGAGAGCGTCCCTGTACCGATGCGCCGCGCACTTCTCGCCGTAGTAATCTATTCTGAGCGAGTCGAAGAACTCATTTTCTAACTCTCGATCGTCCGCGGCCGCGATTTCCGCGAGTATCTCCGGTGCGTACGCGTCCATCACGTGGCGAGTTGGAGTGGTTGAATTTGACGAGCACGATGCGACGCCTTCGCGCAGACCGCTGCCTCCAAACGGCAACTCGCTAACAGGCGTATCGCGTTGCTCTATTTTCGCGCTCGGTGTCTTCCAAGTGCACGGTCGGGACGTCGGCGACTCGTCTTCCAGCGACCGCCCAATGATGACGTGCTCGAGCAAACAAAGCGCCGCGCCCACGTGCTTGCACCACGCACGCGCTCCTCCCGAACCAGCCGTGCACTGACACGTCGCGTGATCGATGCGACGCACGTAGAACGAATCCCTTTGTCGTTCTACCGCCTTAAGAGTCATGACGACCCGCACGACATACTCGGCGTTCGCATGGTGAGTGGATGGCCAACGAGACTCAAAGTAGCCTTCTCGAGTGTCCGTTGACGTTTCTCCATCTCGACGTCGTTGACGATAATCAAACTTGGAACTCTTAATAACGTCCGCGTTCATCGCCATTGTCCTCCCTCTAATCAACGGGGCGCATTTCTTGGTTCCTCTCCATTGAGGGAACGCCTCAAAGTACTCAACCATCACATGTCTTTGGAGGGTGACGTGTTGCAAGTTCGCCAGTCCAAAAGGAGCTTTCTGCATGAGCTCTGTCGGCCACGCCAGGTCCGGGTTCGTCGCCACGAACTGTGTGGCGTCAAATCCACGTGTTTTCTGGAGTATTTCATGCGCGTTACGTGCCCTTGGATCTCTCACTGGTCGATCCAAACCTTGCCTGACGAGACGATGCATCATCACCTCTCTCGCTACAAGCTCGTCCACTGTTACCTTGTCCAACTCGACGTCCCCGGTCTCGGCTCGCACGTCGCCGTAGTTTTTGTAGCCATTCGCGGTCGCGTAATCGCGTCTGCTACGTTCGTTCGCGAGCACGCCTCTCGACTCGTCAGCTGTATGGAAACAACTCCCTCTGATGTCCTGTGGTTGAAGAGACGGCGCCAACGGGTGCAAGTTGAAATTACCATTTGGGCGCTTTGATTCTACCGGACGGTAGTCGCCCGTTTCTGGGTCGTAATCGCCCGTCGCGTACTTCATCGCATCGATATCATCGCGGCACACTCCGACGACGTCCTCTTCCGCCTGAGTCAACGCACTACCGTCGAGGGCACGTCGTGTTTGTGTGTGATGGCAATACACCACCGGCTTCGTGAAAGCCACCAACGCCTTTGAAATTTTCATCTCTAATTGTTCGTCGCTCTCGCGCTGCTTCGCAACGCTATTCGTCACCCGTGCGATCGTCCTGACGTCGAACGAAGGCTGTTGCATCGCTTCCTTAACGATTTGTACCGCTTTCTTTTGTCCGACGCCGCGCACGGTGCAGTAATCATTGCAATCATTGCCACTCAAGACTGAAAATTTGAACGGCGAATTCACCGTGCGTGCGCTGTGCATCTCTCATGAAGCACACATCCGGACAGCACCCCGTAAGATCCACCGTATCGAGCCGATCCATATCGTAAAAAGCTCCCCACGCGTGATTATGGTTCAGACGCAGTTCCCACCACAACTTGCGCACGCCAAGTGCAAAATAGTCAGCGTCGCACGCCGCCACGGACTGAATCATCCCGCATCGCTCCATGTACACGAGCTGCGCTTCTGCTTCGTACGGCGCCACAGTACAACAGAAACCATCGTGTTTCAAACCAGCGATGATATCTCGTTGCAAGTTCCACGTTCGCTTGAAGCCGAAGCGTTTCCGACGCGCGCTGACCGTGGCCAACTTGCATGGCGGCACGGCGCCGTCGAATACAAAGTGGAACTCGATGCTCTGTTTCCTCGCCTCCGCTGCGACCTCAAGCGTACGCAAAACAGCCCGAGAGTGATTTCCCTCATCAATCTCTCCGTGGTACTGCCGTAGGTGGTGATGAATGAACCAGGAAGCGTCTATGCCGACCACACCGTCTCTCGAAACAGGTTGAGATTTGTTTTCGCACACCGGCTTCGCGAATCCTTGGTAATTCGATCCACCCATCGCGCGCGACGACCCTCGAACGTCCCCTCAACCGACGTCTCTCGATGGTACGTGTGCTCACGCGCACATCCTGGCGCGCGCGCGCCCCACGGCGTCCTCTGGCGACGGGCGCCGACGCGAACGTCGCCGTCGATGGAGCCGCGAAAACCGCCCCTTTTTCGTTTGAAATTTCGACCGTGCACCCCAGGTGTAACGTTTTTCACCCTCCGAGTCCCTCCTCTTGAGTTATAAGCGGTCATTTAGAGAAAAAAAACCGAGTTACGGAAATTGGTCTCGACCCAAACGTGTTTTTTGCACGCACCGGGGTTTAGCGTATCGCGATGGCGCAACCGTCGCGTTCGCTCCCCCAGACCACGGGCTTCGTTTTCTCGCAAGAAACGCCGAGGTCTACACTTCAAGTCGAATTTATTGAGTTTAGACGCTTAATAATCGACTTGCCTCACATTAGACATCTGGGCATGACTAGCAGCGATGAACTCACCACTTTTGGGGGACTGGGCCTTTCTCCCTGGCTAGAACAGAATCTCCTGAATTTAGGCATGGAAAAACCAACCAGAGTACAAGAAGAGTGCATTCCAGCTATCCTCGCGGGAAGAGATATCCTCGCGGCTGCCCAGACTGGGAGTGGCAAGACTGCTGCTTTTGCTTTGCCTATCATTCAACGATTGCAAACGAACCCATATGGTGTTTTTGCTGTCTGTTTGACGCCCTCTCGCGAGTTGGCACTACAAATCACTGAACAATTTAATGTCTTTTGTCTCGGCACCTCGTTGAAGTGCCGAACCGTCCTGGGAGGTGAGGATATGAAGTCCCAAGCACAGACCATCAGCACTCGACCGCATATAATATGTGCGACACCTGGTAGACTGACTGAGCATTTCATTTTCAATGACGCTTTAACGAATTGCTTTAAAAAAGTATCTTTCCTTGTACTCGACGAGGCTGATCGGCTGCTAGATCCATGTTTTGACTCAGAAATAAGAATCATTCTTTCGAGACTACCATCTAGAAGGCAGACGCTACTTTTCTCAGCAACAATGACGCAAAGTATTGCGGCCATGAAAGAAATGGGCCTTAGAAACGTATTTCACCTAGACTTGAAGAACAGTGAACCAGCTGAAAACTGTCGACAGCGATATTGCTTTGTACCAAGAAACATGAAGGAGGCATACCTTGCGCACATTCTTTCTTATTTCCTCAAGCATAATTTGGCATCAATAATCGTCTTTTCAAACTCAATAAAGACATGTGAACTACTTCATCGTACCCACAACTATCTCGGTATCCGAAGTACAGCCTTACATTCGTTGAAAAGGCAAAAAGAACGGCACGATTCCCTCGAAAAATTCCGTTCACGGCGTGTTCCAGTATTATTCGCAACAGATGTTGCTTCGCGAGGCATAGATATAACAAGCGTTGACGTGGTCATTAACTTTGACACTCCAGGTTCTGTCCCGGACTACATCCATAGGATTGGTAGGACAGCACGCGCCGAGTGTACTGGTGAAGCAGTGACTTTAGTCACTCAGTACGATGTTGAAAGATTCCTCACCATAGAGAAGGTAATTGATCGACGGATGGAGCATTTTGAAGTGAACGAAAAGGATGTGATGTCTGGTCTTACACGGATCATGTCAGCTACACGCACTGTTCGACTCCAGATGGCGCAAGATTTCGATACAAAACTCGCTGGAAGAAAACGGTCACGACGTTAACTGCTGGAGTAGAAAATGTTAAATTCACCGCTTCGAGTGTCCCGTCAAAATAGACACATTTAGACAATGTATATTATACTTTTTACGCACTTCTGCCAGTGGTAAATGAAGATTGGATTCGAAGTCAATGCATTCAATGGGTTCACATGCAGTTCCTGCTCTCAAAGCCCAAGGTAGTAGCTGACATTTGAGACGTTCCTGAGAACGCTTGGCGAGCTGAACTTTGCCTAGCAGAGCTGCTAGGCCACTCAAAGCCAGGCGGCAGTTGGCAAACTCGACGGCTTTGAGGACTATTTCACCTTCAATAGTCGTCGGACATTCAAATAAGACATGCAAGAAGTCATGCACTTCTCTTAGTCGCAGCACAACATACGCTGAAGAATCTGACAATCCAAACACACTCGTTGGTGGGCGGTCTGCAGGGTGGAACTTGCGCGAGTCCATAAATTTTGCATAAGCTTCACCAAACGTGCCAGGCTCACACCTGCGAGCGGATTCAAGAGTAGTGTTTGAGACTCGCCGGCGCTGATGAAGGAGTAACCTTCCAGTGGTACATCCAAGCATGCGTTGGCGAAGTCTTTGAGCTGCTGTATTTGACATAACTTCGGTCAAAAGTGCGATCATGTCTGCTCTCTTGGGATCGCGTAGAGTTTCTATACCAGCTAAAACACTCAGCAACATGTGCCTGGGAAAATATTCATATTTCCGTGACTTTTCTGCAGTGTGGATCGTGCCACGAAATTGTAAGATTGTCTTCTTAGGGGTAAGCATTGTGGTTAGCACAGTTTGTAACAACGACCGGTTTGTCATCATAATCATTATCTGAAGAAAGCCTGTGTTTATGTTCGTGCAGACGCCAAGGACCCAGGGACTTTCCTTTTACACACTTGGATTTGGACTCAAATGTAGCTCTACAAGCCTCGCGTGCGAAGTATCCTCTACCGTGTGACGTCAAGATTCAAGAAGCAATGTGGGGTACACATGCTGCCAAACTTCACTTTGACTCGCACAAATTGGTGTTACTTTGGTCGTGTAGTCGTTGTATTTAATTGAGGCGTCGCTGGAGATCAGTCGTGTTCGCAGATTGCATCGGTAGGGAGGTCTGTGGAGAGTTCATCTTCTCCCCAACGCGCAGACTTCTTTCT
>Ga0208410_1001787_pt1 | contig 10743 bp, 8 predicted proteins | sample ETN02SmetaG_3_FD_185787 | JGI IMG/M metagenome (GOLD analysis project Ga0208410, IMG submission 185787) | Marine microbial and viral communities from oxygen minimum zone, Eastern Pacific Ocean - ETNP2014F10-02SV257 (SPAdes) (version 2) | ecosystem: Environmental > Aquatic > Marine > Oceanic ... | reverse complement strand
AAATGGTCACCTCGAGTGTTTGAAATATTTACATGACAAAGGATGTCGTGAGAGTGCGAATTATGAATTATGCAAGTATGAGGATGTGGAATACAAGTATAAGAAGTTGGAAGAGGAGAACGAAAAACTCAAGGAAGAAATTGAAAGGTTAAAAACGGAAGTACGTCACTTATCTCAATCCACTAATTCTCTGTTGTCTCTGACATAGGCGACACAAAATTGGTTTGATAGCGTTTGTAAAAAAAGTAGCTTAAAGATTTCGGTCATATTTTACACCTAAGTCAACTCAAAATACTCGTATTTTTTCATATCGTTTAATAAAAACTAAAAAACATAACTTTCACAATCCTAAAATAATAATCTAACTTAAAGATAACAGACATAATACAGACAAAATGAACCAAGCAAGACAATACTCACAAAAACCAGGGGCTATCAGGGAACGCGCCCGAATGAATGATGTTGAAACGAAGTGGAGGAAGGACCGTGCGAGATTGCTCGTACGGGTGAGAGCAGGGACTGTCCCGAACGAAGACAGTCAGGAAAAGTACAAACTCAGTTTGGCGGAAATAAACGTGGTAAGAGCTGATGCTGGACTTCCAGAATTAGACCGACCGTACAGGGCAAACGCGTTCGCGGGTATGATGGCGATTAACGCCGAGACCGAGCGCTTACAGGGTGAAGTTTTGGAACAAATGACTCTCACGCAAAACCTCAGGGACGACGTGAAAGCGTTAGACCAACGGATGAAACAGATGGTTGTTGAAGAACAGGGGCGTCGCGTGGTTGTTCCTGCGGGAGAACAATTTACTCTGGAGACCATACACGACCACTTTTGGATGCCGATGGGTACGGAGGGGACCCCGCGCGGGTGGGTAATTGATAGGGCAGGGAAACGGGCGAGTGAGAGAACAATCACAATACGGTTCGGGTCAAAGAATAATTATAGGTCGGGACAGATTTATAACTTTTTCACGAAGCATATGAGCGACGAGTGTTTCAAGAATATAAGGAACTGTCTCAAGAGAGCGAAATTAGAACCTGTTTTAACAAAAATACGCGAGGATGAGGCTTCTAATCCTATCACGACTTTGAATGATTTACAGGCTCTTTTCGTACTTCTAAACAATTACCCTGGTCTCTTACCCGAGTTCAAACCCGATTTGGATTGGCTCAACAGTTTTAATGCGAAGGCGAAACTCGCAACCTCGGCATATATTGCTTCAAAAACAAAATACACGATACCGTTCAATTTCACGCAAATCAAGGAACTTTTTGAAGATAGGTTTGGTAAAGATACCGACCCCTACACCTACATTTCATTATACGAAGAAGCACCTTCGCGCGATGATTGGGGATTGGTTGTGATTAACCCACCGCCGATGGACGGACAGAAGGAGAAAAAGATGAATTATATCGTTCGGGGCGACGATGGGATTTGGACGTTTCACTTGAACGTGTATAAGACGGCAAAGTTTTTTGATTTCAAAAGGTTTGATACGCGGTTCAGTCCCGAAGTCAGTAAAATTATTGACGCACACATCAAGCGAAACAAGTACAAAGATGGCGACTATATCTTCGGGAAACCCAATAAGGACGGTAAAATGAGTAATATTATCGGCGGATGGCTGATTGACGCGGGTATCAAGGATGGGAAACCCAAGAAAGAAACCGAAACGCCAGGTAATATCAATATTTTGAGACACGCCTACGCGACCGAGCATTTTCAAGACAGCGACCAACAAAAATTGAGTGAAGCCTTGAAACACTCGCCTCTCACGACGCCGTTCTATGTCCGCGAAATTGACCCTTTGCTTACCGAGAAGTTTCTGGAAATTCAGAAGAATAAGATTTCGTACGAGGAACGCGAACCAATTATGACTCGTTCCAAGACGCGAAATAAGCCGTAAATAATTTGATAATACTATTAAAGAATACTTGCTCTACTATACCAAGATGTATCGTACAACAATTATATATAGATTATACTCACCAGCACTCAACAAATCGTACATTTCATACACGACAAACCTTCAACGCGCTTTATGGAACCTAAAGTGCTACGAGACCACGAACGCGAAACGCTCAAAGTCGGGCGAAATTATCAGGCGAGGTGATTACCAAGTTTCTGTTTTGGCCGAGATGCCCGAAAACGTTTTTACGGTGGAAGAACTTGACAAATACAAGAACCTTGAAGACCAGGAAGTTCTTGTAAATCCAGTTATAGTTCATTTGACCGTGGAAGAGAGGAAGAAAAGGTACAGGGATAAGTACCACGAAACGGGAGAACAGCTCGGGTACTATTACCAGAACCGCGAGAAAATACTCAGGGCAAACGTTTTGAAAAGACTGTGTGCCACGAAACAATTTCCTCTCAAGCGAACCATAGAAAAATATGGGATTACCCAGGAGGAAATTAGTGCGTGTTTGACGGTTAAATAAAAATAGTGGCTTAAAGAATAAGAGCTATTCATAAGTACCAAAGATGGTTTTTATACTAGACAAATACAAATGTACCGAACGCGTGAGCGTTCCAAATATGAACCGAATGATTAAGCATCTCGGCAAACAACCCGACCTTAAGAGCGATGAAAAAAAATACAACGAGTTCCAATTACTCAAAAAGATAAAAAAACGCGCGGGTAAAGACGGGTCGTACGAGGTCAATTTTTCGCTAAAAGATTACGACACGGCAAATACGAGAGCGATGGGTCGTTTATATCCAGCGGGTGCTTCTCTACAGTACCTGTGTAAAGAATATCGCAAGGCGTTAGTTCATCAGGAATACACCGATATTGATATTAAAAACGCACATCCTTCGCTCATAAATCAAGTTTTTAAAAAGGAAAACATAGAGTGTAAAATGCTAAACGAGTACGTGGGAAATCGGGACAAGTACTTGGAGGTCGCGGATAAAACGGAATGGACGGCGTTATTAAACAACAGAGTTCCAAAGCAAGACGCGAGTGATTTGGAAAAGGAGTACTGGAACGATATCATCACGTGTGCGACGAAGTTGTTTGACCGACCTTACTACAACACCTACCTGAAAAAGGGCGAGAAAAAAAATCCAACAAATAAAATTGGATGGGCGGTTTCGCAGTTAGCCACGGATAAGGAACGCGAAACCGTGAGTGTGGCGATGGAGACACTTGATGTTTTGGGGTACGAGCTTGGAACGCTCATACACGATGGGTTTTTGGTGTGTGATTTGAATGTTAAAGATGACGATTTAAGAGAAGCTGAAAAAAATACGAAAGAGAAAACAGGCTTCTCAATTGAGTTAGTCAAAAAATCTTTAACTGACTTTAATCACGAGGAAGTGTTCGGGGAGGAAGATGAAAAGGATACTGCCGAAGAGGAATTGGGGGATAGAGGGAACGCAAAGCTGTTCTACGAGTATATGGAAAAGGAGGGACATAAGTTTTTGAGGTGTGAGAAACGCGACGGCGGTGGGTGGTATTGGTACAATCCAAACAAAGGTACTTGGGGCGACGACGAAGGAAGTTTGCGAGGATTTATGGACGAGTGTCCCGTGTTGGAACACAAGTACAGGACGAGCACACATCACCAAAATGCGTTGATGGTACAGTTAAAATCTATGACGGAAATTGACGATGAATTACATATGCGATATTTCAATACCACGAAGAAAAAATTGGCGTTTCAAAACGGGATTTACGATTTTGATACGAAGAAACTTATCCCGTTCTCGCACGAGTATTTCTTCGTGTTTAAAGCGCCCATTAATTTAGAGTTGGATAAATACGCGGGGTTCGGTGGATTGGAACAGCAGGTTAAGAAAAAGTTTTTTGAGGACGTTTATGACGAAATGCCAAGTGAAGGCGTACCTGAAAACGAACGCCGTGTGAAGAGTAAGTTTGTACTTCAAAGTGCGGGGAGAACGATGGCAGGTATGCGAGACCAGGTTGTGTATTTCGTCATCGGTCGCGGGAATAGCGGGAAATCAACTATGTGTGATATGATGTCGCGCGGATTCGGTGGGTTCGCGAGAACTTGTAGTCTTAGTTCGTTTGGATGTACGGATGAAAGAGACGAGAAGAACCTTATGTGGTTGGTTGATAAAAAGTACGCTCGGTTTTTGTACGCGACGGAAGATAAGAACGTCGCTTTAGAAGCGGGTGCTATAAAAACGTTTAGCGGGAAAACGGATAAGTTTTCTGGTCGCTCACTCTATGAACGAGCGCAAGAGTTCAACCACTTGGCGAACCTTTGGGCGTTTTGTAATACGCACCCGAAAATTGCGGGACAAAAAAGCGCGGAGTTCTACGAGAAACGTGATAGGACGATTGAAACTGAGTACCAGTTTGAGCTTCCTGGTTCGGATAAATACAAGGAAGAAGAAGCAAAAGGGAACGCGTACCTACGAAAAGCTGACCCGAACTTGGACGACTTTTGTGCGCGTCCCGATGTAGTGGAAGCTTTCGTGGCACTCGTGGTAAAAAGTTTCGTGCCGAAGGAGGCAGATGTTAAAATACCTAAGTGTGTTGTTGAAAGCCGAGAGGAATGGACTGGTGAAGATAATTTTGATGCGAAAATAGGGGAATTGTTTGAACGAGGTGGTCCCGAGGATATTCTCACGCCACGGGAGATTGGGGAACACGCGCAGGAGTATTGCGAAGATGCGAAGGACTTTAATAAAAACTTGATTGGTAGAACTTTGAGGGCGCTCGGGTATATACGAGATAGAAAACCCAAATATATTAAAAGGTTGGGTAAAACCGACCGATGCTACCTCAACATCAAAAAGGTCTATCCCGACCGACTACCCAGTTTGGCTTTCGTCCCGACCGACGATTGACTTCATTTCTCCATCCTTCCTCTATAATGAGGGGTTGGGTTGGGAGTTTAAGAAATCTTACACTATTACACTATTACACTATTTTCAGCAAAGTATCCATAGCGGAGTTGCGAAAATCTTTTTTAAAAAAATAGTCGCATATTGGATAGAAAACACTTTCCTGAAAAGAGTGTAATTGTGTAATGTGTAAGATTTGAGAAGAGAAAGAATGAATATATGGTTCATTCGTGTATGGTTCGTGGTAAATGAAAAAATCCGCAAAAAATTGGAACATCTCCATTACAATATATTTTCGGCGTGTATTGTAATGAAGACGAAATCTATACCAAATCTAAAATTCAAGGATTTGGGGAACGATGCGTTCAGCGTACCAACTCCACCCGAACACATTTCTTTGAACTCGGTCATCCTTTTGGTCGCGAAGAAACAGAGCGGGAAGACTTTCTTTGCGTCCAACTTGATGAACCAATTAAAACAGGTGAAGGCGTGTGATAGAATTTTTGTGATTAGCGATACATTCAATTCAAACAAGAAAATGATGGACCATTTAGACATAGACCCCGACGATATCTTCTCGCCGAACGACCCAAACGTCATTCCCGAGATTACGAAACGAATTGAAGCTGAAAGGGACGATTTACTTGAGTACCGCCAAAATATGAAACTGTATAACCAATACAGACAAACTTTGGAACAGGCTAACCGATACGATACGGATATCACGGAAGAGATGCTCTTGTTCTACAATCCCGATACGGGACGCTTTGAGAAGCCGAAACATAAGTATAACGGGAGGAAACCCGCGATTTTTATTTTTTGCGACGATATTCAATCAAGTCAATTGGTCGGCGATAGAAAGTTTAGAAACTTTGTTATCAAGCACAGACACATAGGCAGTTTTCAGAATGGCGAACCACCAATCGGGTGTTCTATGATTATTGCCGTCCAAAATTATACCACGCAAGGGAATGAGGGTCTTCCCAAAGCCATTCGCGGAAATGCTAACGCAGTCGCCGTTTGGAAAACAGGAAATGTAAAAGAATTAGATTTATTAGCCACAGAGTTATCGGGGCAAATCCCCAAAAAGGATATTCTTGATGCCTATGAGTATGCGATGAATAAAGAGCCAGGAAACAGACACAATTTCCTTTTTATTGATTTGACGCCAAAAAAAGACCATCCCAGTCCCTTTAGGTTCAATTACAACGAATGGATTTTACCATCGTAGAAATTGCGAACGCACGTTTTGCCTTTTCTCGGCAAAACTTGCGTTTCTACCCCCATATATTTTCTTAAGCCTTAATAAAGAATGACGAAACCCAAAGCATTATATGTACCACCCGAAGAACGCACGGGCAACCAAGTACGAACACCAGCACAACTTGAAGCACTCGCAAAAGGAAGGGCGAGGTATATGGAGAAGGTGGCGGAAAGAAAAGCCGCCGAAAAAAAAGAAAAAGGCGAAGAGGAGGAAAAAGAGGAAAAAGAAGTTGCCGCAGAGGTTGATGAACAACCTGAACCCGAGAAACCGCCATCGCCACCACCGTCGCCACCTCCAGAGCCTGAAGAGCCCGAACCTGTTCCAGAAAAACCAGCACCGCCACCACGAGAACCCTCGCCACCACCTCGTCCAGTATCACCCCCTCCACCACCACCACCAAAAGAGAGAGTAAAGTTTGACCCAAACACAGGCTACTACCTTTACGAATAAAATCTCCGTTAATCACAAAGAGTATGACTATAGATAGACACCACTACAAGTACATACACATAGAAAGCTCAAATCACAAATCAGGGAACGATTTTAGAGTGAAAGTACCACACGGTTTGAACCATTCTACCCGCGTGGCTTTACAAAATTTTTCAATACCTAATACCATAGGAAACACCTACGGACCTTTATCCAAACTGTACTGGGTGGAGTATATGAAAGATGATGCCGTATCTGGAGTTGGTGATTGGTCGGGTAAAGTGTTTTACATAGACCTGAGCGATATTCCAAGTTATACAACAAACGCTCAACTCGCGACCTTCATAAACGATAAGTTTCAAAACGAAGTGTATGATTTTGATACGAAAACGGTCGGTACGCACAAATTCGGTACTGAAGACCCACTTGGAATAACCTTTTCGTACGACGAGTTCGCGTATAACTTTGAGTATAATGTAAGTCAAATTACACTCACGCAAGATTTAGGCGTAAAAGTGTTTGTCCCCGCCATATTTGAAAACGATGTCGGCTTGTGGGCGCATCTGGGAATGGTGAATGAAACATCTATGGTTGGGTTAAACTGCGAAAGTTATTTTAATACGCCAGAACAACTCCTCGCGACGTTTAACCAAAATTATACAACGGTTTATCCACTAAGTACCAATATACCAGCAGGGATAGGGGCTCCAACGTATAGGTCGCTCAATCGGTACTGGAAAGATGGAGGTGATAATGGGAGGTATATGAGAATTGCTGGGGTTCCAAGCGGTGAGAATAATTTGGACGCGAGAACAGTTATAGGCGACGGTCATTCAATCCACGAGAACCATTTCCCCCAACTTTACATTTGTAGCGATACTTTGGGTACGGACGCGATGTTGTGTAAGAACGATAGAGCTGTACCCACGAACATTCTCGCGTGTGTGATAAACGACCAACCAAAGTTTTCGTATTTACATTTCCAGACCAACACACCAGCTTGGAACAAACTGAACGATGCCAAAATTCAGGAGTTTGACATTAAGATACGAGACCACAAGGGGAGAGACATACCAGCCGAAACACTTCCAAACTTTAATATGACCTTGATTTTTGAAACGATTGATGAGATTGATTACCAAAAGGAACACACGAAGGAATACTTAAGAGAAGCCTACCGTAAAGAACACAATTACAGAAAATAATCTCGCGATATAGTACAACAAAACAACAACTATGTCGGCTTTACCAAAAGGTCTTATTAGCAGAGAAATGACGAAAGGCGTGAAAGGCGTGGAGACGGTGAGAAACTCCTTACTCCCAGTCAGCCAAGCACCATTTGCCCCAGACGGGAACAACAGGGTCATTTTTGAAATCCCATCTTTACACAACGCGTTTTTGACGCAAAGGTCGTATTTTACTTTCACTTTGAAAACGAACGCGAATACCACCAAGTTCTTTAGAGGTTCTATGGTCCCATTTAAACGAATGGTCGTACGCGCCCCAAACGGAACGGTTTTGGAAGACATTAACGATTTCCATCTCTTCTCTAAAGTGAAGGATGTTCTTTATAAGTCCAAGTGTGATTTGGAGAGCGAGTTCGCGACAACAAAGTCTTCCCTCGCAATAGACCAGGCGATGTGGGATACCGAACAACAAACCTTTATTGAAGGAAACGGCGTTCCCGTTATCTTCAAACCACACTCGGGTTTGCTCGGTGAAGAACAACAGTTCTTTATTCCAGTCAATCAAATCGCTTCGTCAGCAGGGTACGCCTTACATATTGAATTGACGCTTCTTGAACCAGAACACTTTGTGTATAGTACCGCAGCGACTGCTCCATCGTATTCCATCACCGCGATGACCTACGAAACGGAACTCGCCCAATTGTCTAACGAACTTATGCGAGACGTTATCGGTTCTAAACAAATTGCGATTCCATACAAATACGTGAGGTCGCATCACAACCAACTTCACGGGCAACAGAGTTATAACGTACGCATTACGGATGCGGCGCAGAACTTGGAGAACACCTATTCCATTATCCACAAACCACTCGCACTCCAGACGAGCGTCTCTTCATCAAACGAACACCACAGTAATTACGAGCCAACGACCTTTTACGGCGGTCGGGGAACGTGGGAAGGCGACGAGATTGGTGGTGCGGACGACGATTTGACAAAGTATGTGTTTAAGTACGGCACTAAGTTCTTTCCAAACGCACCAGTTGAGTTGGACGGTCGCGATAAACAACTCGTTCTTCAATCCGCTATTTCGCAATTGGGTTTGAGAAACCCCGTGTGTTCGCAACCACTCTACGGGACGAACAATATGGATACAAATTGGAATGTACGAGACTTCGTCCTCGTCAATAGTTTCAAGACGACGGGTGATAGAGTTGAGAACGGTATCAACACGGCTGCGACCTCCGCTCCAGTTGAAATTGACCTTACCTTCGCCCAAGCGACCCAGAACAAACAACTCATTACATTTGTGGAACAAGCGAATACGCTCTATATCAAGAACGACGGTATCTCTTCTATGGTGAAGGGTTAAATAATATTTTATAATACAATAGTAGATGAGTTATCAAGACATAACAGGTTTTGAAACGCACGATATTAGCGCCAACGACGATTACGATACCCCCCGTACCGACCTCGCCGACATATTAAACCCCGACGGGGAAGGATACGAGACAGATAATCAAACTGACGCTACTATAGAAACGACAAGACCAACAGGTGAAGACGACGACCACGACGTACCGCACCCAAACCAAGAGACGGATTTGAAAAAGGATATTCACCATAACTTTTCACAAGTTTCCAATCTCGCGTCTATGCTTGAAGGGACGGAAAGTACGACCGAGAGTATCGCACAACACAAGTACAGTCGCTTAGCTCAAAGTTCGTACGATTATTTTAACAGCAAAGGCGATGCCGACCTCGTGAATAAGAACTTGAAAAACCCAAAATATTCACACGTAAATGATTTGAAAGGTTTTGAATTAGATAAAGAACTGAGTACCCTTGATGACGCTGTTCTACACAACGCGACGACGGGCGAAACCGTCATCTCATTCCGTGGAACAACCTCTAACATTAAGGAGACGAAAGCGTTTCTCAAAGATTGGGAAGTGAATAGTAAAATTATGTTTAATCCAAAAAGTGCCGAAAATACACGGCGACTAAAAAACGCTTTTTCCAATACCGAAAATGTTATTGCGAAATACGGCAAAGATAATGTAAAAGTTGTGGGACATTCGCAAGGCGGGTATGTATCCTCCTCCGTCGCGCAAAAGATGAATTTGGAAGGACACCATTATAATCCCGCCATTTCCGTCCGCCAAATCAACCAAAACAAGAAGGGAATGTTTTTTAGAAATACCGCCGAGCAAAACATTTACAAAACACACACTGACTTTGCTTCACCTCTCGCGTACGATAGACACATTCAAAAGAACTTTAATGTAAAGACAGTCAATTATAACCCCGAAATAACCGAACGAAGTCCCTTTGTATCAACCCATTCGTTGGAACAATTTAGCCCCGCCGTTGAAGAAGAGTTGGGTAAAGGAATGATAAGATGCGAACGAAGCACTTTGGTTTCAACTTTCAAAAACAGTCTCGGTCCAGCTGTAAATGTGGGCGCTCAAGCGTACAGCGCAGGTACAGATTTCAAACGGGACATTAAAGAAGGCGGAGGCGTTGGCATAGAAACCGCAAAGATTGGTTTAGATACGGCAAAGAACGCCGAGGAGTTCGTGGTTGATAATGCGATAATGGATGTTGGAATAGCTGCTGCTCCAGAAACTATGGGCTTATCACTTCTTGTTGCGGGGGCAGCTACTGTAATACATAATCTCGCAGTTGATGGAATAGTCAATTTCGCAAAGAAAGGCGTCAGCAAGGTAAAGCATTTCTTCAAGAAACTTTTCTAAGGTATAAGTAAAGATGGTTTTTATAAACAAACTAGCAGACCACAGCCACCATTTAGATTTGAGGGTTGATGATGAACTGGTTTGTAAAAATCTCAAATTACCCGCAGACGCCACGGTTGAAGGCTTGAAAGTATCTCACATTTCTGGATTGTCCGACAGTTTAGGTAATCTTACGATTGATGAAACAGCTCTATTAGCATCAGTCCAGACTCAAATTAACGCTAAAGCTGATGCCTCTGATGTTTATACAAAAACAGAATTAGATACAATTCACAACTCAAAGGCGGA
>Ga0208410_1001785_pt1 | contig 10753 bp, 11 predicted proteins | sample ETN02SmetaG_3_FD_185787 | JGI IMG/M metagenome (GOLD analysis project Ga0208410, IMG submission 185787) | Marine microbial and viral communities from oxygen minimum zone, Eastern Pacific Ocean - ETNP2014F10-02SV257 (SPAdes) (version 2) | ecosystem: Environmental > Aquatic > Marine > Oceanic ... | reverse complement strand
GTTTTTTTAATCGGAACGATTACGGCTTGGATTGTTACTAATTATGACTTCTACGGAAAAAGTTTTTTTGAGTGGTCTTTAATTTTACCTCTATCAATTCCACCTTACATATTAGCCTATACATTTACAGGTCTATTCGATCCTTTTGGAGATGCTAATAATCTTATAAGAAGTATTTTCAATCTAGGCTCCGATGTAAGCATTTTCCCCAACGTAAGGAATATATATGGGGCTATCATTGTTTTCTCTTTTACTCTTTATCCTTACGTGTACCTGGTTTCAAGAAGTGCTTTCTTAAACCAATCTAAATCCATGAAAGAATCTGCAAGATTGCTAGGCTTAAATGAAGTTGGTGTTTTCTTTAGACTAGGCCTTCCTATAATAAGACCGGCAGCAATTGGTGGCTTGATGTTGGTAATAATGGAAACTCTATCTGATTTTGGAGCTGTAGATCATTTTGCTATCCAGACTTTCACCACGGGTATCTTTAGAACCTGGCAAGGTATGTACGATCTTCAAACTGCAATGCAACTAGCTTCATTGCTTCTCTTGGTGGTTGGTTTGTTCTTTATTCTAGAAAGAAATTCTAGAAATAAGGCAGCTTTTACCTCTAATGATTCTTCATTTAGACCTGATAGTGAGATCAAGTTGTCCAACATGAAATCCTTCTGGGCTTTTTTAATATGTTTTATTCCCCTCTTTATTGGATTTATTTTGCCTATTACTGAACTGATATATTGGGCATTTGAGAGCGAATCATCTTTTATTAATAAGAAATTTATTCAGACTTCATTTAATTCAATTTCTCTCGCGATTATCTCGGGATTAATAACTGCTTTTTTAGCTTTAATTATTAATTTTTCAATTAGATTTAAACCAAGCACAATCATTAAACGTTTAAGTTCTTTACTATCTATCGGATATGCCGTCCCGGGTTTGATTTTAGCCGTTGGCATGGTTCAACTTCTGATCTATGTAGATAATAATTTTCTTGATTCAACCTCTATAGTTCTAACTGGATCAATTTTTGGTCTATTGCTGGCTTATATTATTAAGACTTATGCTCTAGCAAACTCTTCTATTGAATCTGGCTATGAAAGAATAACTTCATCTATAGATGATTCTTCAAAACTACTTGGCTCTACAGGTTGGGGTATGTTGGCTAGAGTGCATCTGCCTTTGCTTAAGACAAGTTTTTTAACGGCAACTTTGTTAGTTATGTCAGAAGTGGTTAAAGAACTTCCGGCTACTTTAATCCTTAGGCCGTTCAATTTTGAAACACTGGCAGTTTCAACATATATATACGCAGCAGAAGAAAGGATGTTCCAGGCAGCATCTCCTGCAATTGCAATCGTTTTAATTGGATTGATACCAATTTTCTTTTTGTCAAAAATGATAAGATCTAATAAATCAGGATAAAAATGAGTGATTTAATACTTGAACTCAAAGACTTAAGTCATTCTTATGACGGAAAAGAAATTTCATTAAATAGTACAAGTCTAGCAGTTGATAAAGCTGAGAGAGTTTCAATTTTAGGTCCTTCTGGTTCAGGGAAAAGTACGCTGCTTAGGCTTATAGCAGGTCTTGAAAAACCGCACAGTGGAACTATAGCTATTCAAGGAAAGATTGTTTCAAGTGCAAATCATATGGTTGCTCCTGAAAAAAGAAACGTGGGTCTTGTTGTTCAAGAGAAAGCTCTATTCCCTCATTTAACCGTAGCAAAAAATATTGGGTTTGGAATCAGGAAAAGCCAAAAGAAGGCTAAAGTAATTTCTGATCTTCTAAGTCTTTTTAAGATAGAACATTTATCAAATAAATATCCTCATGAAATATCTGGTGGCGAACAGCAAAGGACTGCTTTGGCTAGATCCATGGCTCCAGATCCTGAATTGTTAATGCTGGATGAACCTTTTAGTGCTTTAGACAAAGAGCTTAAAGAAGAGCTATACACGGAATTGAATCAGATATTTAAAGAAAGGAAGAAAACCATCGTACTTGTAACTCACGATTTAGATGAAGCTAAGGTTCTAAGCAACAAACAAATTAATTTAGAAAATACTTAATCGTTTAAATCTTTCTGGAAAGTTTCAGTAAGCATATAAACTGAAATTAGAGAGAGGATAGAAGCAAAGGCAATATAAACCGAAACCCAAAAAATGTCATAGTTCTTCCATAATAGAGTTGCAATTATGGGAGCAAAAGAGCCTCCTACTATTGCTCCTAGTTGGTAACCTAAAGAAGCACCTGAGTATCTAACTTCTGTTGAAAATAGTTCAGCAAAAAAAGCTGCCTGAGGACCATACATCATTCCAAGAAAAGTAAGTCCAATCGTTATAGCAATAACAGCAAAAAGAAAACTTCCTGATGCCATTAGGGGGAAAATAGCGAAGGCCCACACTGCTGTTAAGGCTGCACCTGCCATAAAAATACCTTTTCTTCCATTTCTGTCTGAATAAGAAGAAAAAACAAATTGCGTAGGTACCATAATGGCGCAACCGATCAATACTGCCATTAGTAAATCGTCTCTATCCATATCAGTAGTTTCAACGCCATAAGCTAAAAGGAAAGCGATTAAAATATAAAAAGTTACTTGAACTGATAAAAAGGCTCCCGCAGCAAGTGAAATTCTTTTTGGGTATTTTTTTATCGCTTCTAGTATAGGGGAAGACTTTACAACTTTAGAATCTTGGAGTGTCTTATCTTCTAAAGATTCTAATTCCTGAAAAGCTTTCGTGTCCTCTAATTTAAGTTGTATGTATAAACTAATAAGAATCAAAACAAAACTCGCCAAGAAAGGGATTCTCCAACCCCAAGAAAGAAAAGATTCTTCATTGGTAAATAATCCGACAGTTATAAAAGCTAAATTAGCCAATATAACGCCTACAGGCGCTCCAGCCTGTGCAAAGGCTCCGTAATAACCCCTCTTCTCTTTTGGAGCACTCTCGGTAACTAATAACATCGCCCCACCCCATTGACCGCCAATAGCAATTCCTTGCGCAAATCTTAATAGGGTTAATAAGATTGGTGCAGCTATACCTATAGTCGCGTAGGTAGGCAATAAGCCAATTAAAGTTGAAGAAATCCCCATAAGCATCAAAGCTATTACTAGAGTCTTTTTCCTTCCAATTAAATCGCCAAAATGACCAAATATTATTCCCCCTACAGGTCTAGCAATAAAGCCCGCAGCGAAAGTTAAGAAAGAAAGAATTAAGGCTGTGGTTGGAGAAGCGTCTCCAAAGAATAACTTGGGGAATACCAATCCTGCAGCAGCACCATATAAAAAGAAGTCATACCACTCAATGCTTGTTCCTGCGAGTGATGTTAGAGCAACTTTTCTAATACTTGATTCTTTTTGACTTGATTGATCCATCTATTTTCTCCAAGGAAGAAAGTGCACTCTACCAACTAAAGCTAATCTAGCCAACCAGCCTAAAGTACTACAAAAGAAGAAAACAATTATTGCTAGAAGAATATAAACGGTTGCTGACATCATCAAAGTTGCGTCATTACTATGCCTCAGAGCTGCAGTTGAAAGATTAAGAAATAAGAGACCTCCAAAGACAAAACTTATCCAATGAACTAGTAAAGCAATCGTATTTAAGATTCTCATTTGTATTCAGACATATCCCAATTAGGGTATCTTAATTGAGCTAAAGATAATGTCTCTGCATTCCAGAATGGATCTCCAGGCATAGGAACGCCAAAGCAATTAAGTTGATCAGGAGTAGCATGCTCAAAAATGTTATGCCAGGGTTTAGTAAAGTGCCAAGGCCATGCAGTATAACCAATAGAATCATTGCCAGCTTTCTTAAAACAAGAAGTCATGGCATATCGATAACCTCCCGGCTCAGTTAGATTAGTTCCTCGATGAAAAACATCAATGCCGTATGCCAAAAGTGTACCTGCAGGCCCAGCCGCACTTCTTTCAAACTTTCTTAGATCTTTTTGGTGCTCAAGGTCTTCACGTTTTTCTAGAAATCTTCTCATTCCATCAAAATGATTACTGTCACTTCGATTAACGTAATGAGTAGGTCCATGGCCTTCAGTGACATCAGTGAAATAAATAATAAAAGTAATTGAGTTTAAGCATTCATCTACAGAAGGCACTGTAAGAGTATGGTTACCAAAGTCACAATGAAAAGCTTGGTCAAAGTCAGCTTCACCAGTAAATTTTGCCCAGGCTTGTGCTTGATAAAGTCTAACATCACTTGTGCCTAAGGCTGCTCGAGCAAATTCTATCAAACTGGGGTGTACTGAGATTAGATTTAAAGAACTGGAACAGTCAAAAGGTATATTTTCAAAATTTTGGAATTGTTCCATGGTGGTTTTACCCATTTGCCTTCCTGACAGCTGTAAAGGCAATTTATTACCTACTTCTCCCTTTTGTTTCTTGTTAAGTGCCTTTGCTGCAGCCTTCCTTCCTGGGAAAATAACCTCAAAATCCTTTACAACTGCCTTTATTTCTTTACCGCTAAAAAATTCAGGAACCACTACAGCCCCTTCTTCTCGCCAAGCTTTAACGTGAGCATTTGTGAACCTGCTAGCCATTTTTTTAAAGAGGAAACCTAAGAAGGTCTCTCACGGGCTTAACAGGATCTTGTTTATCTTTAATTATATTATCAGCGGCCAACAAGATGGAGCGCTCGTGTTCTCCCATGAAATTAGCTATGAAATATGCTTCAGAATCTTCTTCATCTACTAGTGCTGATAACTCTTCGTACTGTGGAAGATAATAATTTTTTACAGATTGATAAATATTCTCAAACTGTTCCTTAAATGTTATTCCTTTGAAGCTTTCAGCCATCTCAAGCCCCTGATTTCTTAAAGTTATATTCTCTTCAATTGGTATGCCCAGTTTTACAAGCAAAGGCCTCATTATCGCTTTTCCCTCGGTTTCAAGTTGAAGCATATTGCTAAAAATATAACGTTGGTCGTCGTCTTCAGCCATCGTAAGCAAAGAGTCGAATATCATTTCACCAGCTTGCTCTCCTAAGTAGACCTCCGATAGACATTCCTTAAACTTTTTATTCATATCCGTTTTATCTAGTTTCTCTATTCACTAAGTCCGATTGAAGAAATTTAAGTTTTAATTCACCACCTTCCTTTACTAAATAAACACTTTCAAGCCAGTTAGAGATAACTAATTCATTATCTGTCGTTTTGAAAACACCATCGTTTACATAGGATATGTGCGCAGAATTATCATCTATCGATACTTCGTAATTCGACAGCACCCAATCGGTAGAAATCGTGGTATTAGAAGCCTCTTGGATAAACTCATCAAACTCATCCATATTCCAGGCCTTACCCATTTCAAAGATTAAAAAATCATCAGTTATTACAGTTGAAACTTTTTCCTTCTCATAAACCTCTAGGTCGAGTAATTCGAAAAATTGATTTAATTTAGAAATAGCTTCTTCTTGGGTAATAGACTTAGCCCAAGTCCCAAAAGAAAAGATCAAGGTTAGCAAGGTAATGGTCATTTGTTTCATAATCTAACTATACCTTTCCATCAAATTTATTGAAACTTAGTCGATTTTATATGGTGGGCGATACAGGACTTGAACCTGTAACTTCCACCGTGTAAAGGTGGCACTCTACCAATTGAGTTAATCGCCCAAAGAAGCGCGAATTATAGTGTTCAAATTTGAGTAAGTCACTAATGCTTTTAATTGATTAAAGGTACAAGTATTAACGTCTTTTGAATTGCTGCTCAGCCATTACTACTTTTAATCCCTCTAGATAGCGTGTCCAAGGTTCAATTTGTAGTTCTGAGAGATTCGCCTTCATATGTTTATCAAAATCATTGTATTGTCGATTAATTCCACGCTCTATTCTCTTCGGGATATTCACTCCTCCCTTACGTATTTCGCGCTGAACAACTCGTTGCATGCCAGTCAAGCATTCTTTGAGCGCTTCACGAAATTCAAGATTTTGGCTTTCGTTCATTTTCATTGCTGAAAGGTGAACCAATAATTCAGGCTTAAGCCAAAGCGGTAAATCTTCTGCGGTAATTTCAGATTCTGCCCACAAATTCGTAACCATGAGCATGGCGGATAATAGTAATAGTTTATTAATCAATACTCTCATAAGCTATTTATTCCTATTAACTTCCGATAGCTATAGGCCTTATGGGTGAAGCTGCGCTCCCTCTAGAGAGAAGCGGAAGAATCATTACACAAGATTCCGTTACTGAATCATTTGACAGTTCGTCTAACTTAAGATTTTCAAGCGTGTATATACCAGCCTGAGTTAAGAAATAATGATGTACAGGAAAGCCTAAACCTTCTGGCATACCTCCTGGCATTTCAAAGACCTTTTCGGAATTAGGATTAGCTACAGCGTCTACAAATGGAGTATCAAGACCTACGGCAACTACTTTTTTTGAACCTAAAAATTTAGCAGTAGAATAAGAAATCCCAGGAGCAAATGAATAATAAACTTTATTAATATCTGGATCTTCATAATTATCACTCCAACCGGTATTTATTAAGACAACATCGCCTGGCAATATTCCTCTCTTACTTAAACCAGATAATTCTAAAGTCTTTTCTAAATGCTCAATAGTCACGTACTGTCCTGCTTCCATTGCCTTTCCATCAAATACATGTTTTCTTACATCCAGTAAAATTGCGGAAGTAATTATTGGTGGCACAGTCTCCATGCCCAACTTTAAGAGAGGAGAATCTTTCGTAGGTTTTACTTCAGATTGTGTCAGACCTCCAAAATACTTAGCTTCCGACGTATTGAGCTCAGAGCTCCCATCCCAAGTGTTTTCATTGTATGAAAAATGACCTAAAGCATCCATTTGTGTTCCTTGATTGCCGTCATTTACGTTCTCATTTAGAACATCCATATTATAAACTTGCTTCGTTCCGGCGAGCCCTACAGGCGGCAAAAACTTAGGTTCATAATCCCCTGCAAAGGGTGATTTAGGCATTGTGGGAGATCTTTCATATGAAAGCTCATATTCTTTAGCATCTGAAGAGGATAATTTATCCGAGCACCTGGACCACGTCTCATTTCCAAGTATATTGCTCATTCCTCTTTGAGAGGTTAGTTCGCCAGATAATAAGTTAATAGAAATGACAGGTAACAAAACTAAGAGAGAGATCCTTTTCATATTTTTTAATGCTATTTTAATTATTTGATGTATCAAAGATAAAGCCTTGATAATTATTCGAAGTAACTTCCTCTAATTTCTCTGTATAAACTGGAACGCCTATAAAAGGAAGGAATGCTTTAGCCTTAGTATCAATATTTGATCCGTTGTACCAAGATTCAGTGGATTTAAAAATAGTCATACCAGCGATCTCATTAACTAAATCCATCCATTCTTCCTCTGCTGCAAGAGATGACTCAATTACACTTTTGTTATTATCAATCATCCAACCTATACAATCTGCTATCCAGTTAACGTGTTGCTCTATAGAAGGCATCATGTTTGATAATACAGATGGGCTGCCAGGCCCTGTAATTGTAAAAAGATTTGGAAAATTACTAACTCCCAAACCTAAATAAGACTTTGCCCCTTGTTTCCATTGGTCTCTCAAGATAATTCCATTTCTACCCACTATATCTAAACTGGTTAAAGCACCCGTCATAGCATCAAATCCTGTTGCTAGAATTAATGTATCAATGTCATATTCTTGATCAGCTTCTATGTTTCTTTCCCCTATTTTGTTTATAGGGCTGGAATGTAAATCAATTAAATGGACATTCTCTCTATTAAAAGTTTCAAAATAACCTGTATCAACACATAGTCTTTTACCTCCAATGTGATATTTTGGGCATAATTTCTCAGCGGTTTCAGGATCTTTAACTATTTCTTTTATTTTATTTCTAACAAAATCAGCTGCTACTTCATTTGCATTCACATCTACCGGAATATCTGCGTAGCCTCCAAAAAAACCTAAACCGTTGGACTTCCAATTTTCTTCTAACTGACCATTAACTTCATCAATATCAGATTCAGAAATAAATGCCTCTCCCGTATCACTGGCTATGCCAAATCCGCTTGACCAATTTTCTTTCCTAAATTCTGCATACCTCGATTTAACATCTGCCTCTACTTCTTTATCCATAGGTCCGTTATTAGAGGGTATTGAATAATTGGGAGTTCGTTGAAATACATATAGATTTTTTACTTCTTTCGCTATCTCAGGAATAGTTTGGATGGACGAAGAGCCTGTACCTATAATGGCAACATTCTTACCTGAAAGATCTACTTCTTCTCTGGGCCAATAAGATGTTGATAATAGTTGACCTTCAAAATTATTAAGACCTTCGATATCTGGTTTGTTGGGTACAGATAAGCATCCAGTAGCAAAAATACAAAACTTAGATTCATAGTTTTCTTTGTTAGTTTTTATATTCCACAATGAAGATTCTTCATTGAATTTTGCTTCAAGAACTTCTTCTTCAAAACTTATATCTTTTCTAAGATCAAATCTATCTGCTACATGATTTAAGTAATCTAGTATTTCAGGTTGAGCAGAATATTTTTCGCTCCAGTTCCAGTCTTGTTGAAGCTCTTCATCGAATTGGTATGAATATTCAAGGGACGGTATATCGCATCTTGCACCAGGGTATCTATTCCAATTCCAAGTACCGCCAAGCTCATCAGATTTTTCAAGCACTACAGTTGTTAGTCCCATATTCTTAAGCTTGTGTAGCATGTAAATTCCTGCAACACCTGCCCCAACTATTACGACATCAGGATTTAATGATGTTTTGCTTTGATTCATAATTTCCCCTTGCCTATAGAATAAATTATCTACTTTAAAATTTGTAGCATAAATTCTTAGTTAATTAGCTTAAAGACTTGAATGGAATTCAGACCTTAAGATTACATAATGAGCTAGAACAGTCGATTCTATTCCTAAAGACCTTATTTTTGCTTCTTTCATTAAGTCTTCATCAATAAAATCATTAGATAGCTCAGATAAAACTACTCCTATATGTAATCTATTTGCTTTCATCGCTTTAGCATAAATATTTCTTTGCCTAACAAAATCTTATTGTTAATATTCAATGCACTAAATTAACAAGAAGTTAAAACATTTAAGAGCTTAAATAAAGCTTTAATATACATATTATGAAAAATACCCTATTAGCCCCTCCGGTTGTTTCTCAGATAGATAATAAGTCTGAGGAATTTGCTAAATACAAAGAAGCAATGTTAGAAAGACTTGATGGAATTGAGGACTTATTAGATTACGTTGAATTAGGTGGAGGCATGCACCACCATGAAAGACTGGCAGCTAGAGGAAAATTGTCAGTTAGAGATAGGATTGCTAATTTTATTGATCCTGATACTCCCTTTTTAGAAATAAGTTCTTTAGCAGCATATGCATCAGACTACCCTGTTGGTGGGGGTGCTGTGGCGGGAATAGGTATTGTTGCTGGAACAGAGTGCGTTATCTTTGCTAATGACCCTACCGTCCTAGCGGGAGCTATGCATGCTTTTTCTGGGAAGAAGTGGACTCGTGCAATGGAAATTTCAAGAGTTAATAAAATACCCTACGTTCAATTTGTAGAATCTGCTGGTGGCGACTTGAGAATGGGCGGAGGCAAAGGCAAAGGCCAATCAAGGGGAACTATTCTGGGTGCAGGTCATTTTGCTGAGTCAGGAAGGACATTTTACGATGTAACGGAATTATCAAAATTAAGAATACCTACAATTTCTATTGTTTTTGGTTCCTCTACTGCAGGCGGAGCCTATCAGCCTGGTATGTCTGATTACAATATTTTTATTAAAAAACAATCTAAGGTTTTCTTAGGAGGACCACCACTTGTCAAAATGGCTACAGGAGAAGAGTCTGATGATGAGACTTTAGGTGGAGGCCAAATGCATGCTGAAACTTCTGGTTTAGCTGACTATCTAGCTGAAGATGAAATGGATGCATTAAGGATAGGCAGAGAGGTGGTTTCGCATTTAAATTGGAGAAAAGAAGGTGCTAAACCTAAGCTCAAGCCAGATGACCCTGTACTTGATTCAGAAGATTTACTAGGACTTGTCGATCCAGACTTAAAAAGACCTTTTGATGTAAGGGAAGTAATTGGAAGAATCACCGACGGATCCCGGTTTGAAGAATTTAAACCTTTATTTGGACCAACCATAGTTTGTGGATTTGCCTCTATTCATGGATATACGGTGGGCGTTCTAGGAAATAATGGGCCTATCTTTCCAGATACGGCATCGAAAGGTGCTCACTTCGTTCAATTGTGTAACCAGATAGATGTTCCTATTATCTTCTTACAAAACATAACAGGTTTTGTTGTAGGTAAAGATTATGAAAGAGACGGTCAAATAAAAAAAGGAGCGCAATTCCTTAATTCTGTATCTAATTCAACAGTGCCTCACCTAACGGTTATTTTAGGTGCAAGCTACGGAGCAGGTACTTACGCCATGTCTGGAAGAGCTTACGATAATAAATTCACTTTTCTTTGGCCCACAGCAAAGATTGCTGTTATGGGACCTCAACAAATAGCCGGGGTTATGTCTATTGTAAGAAGAGCAAGAGCAGCAAGATTAGGAGAAAAGTTTGATGAAAAAGAAGATGCCAAAATGGTTGCTTATGCTGAAAGGGTCCAAGAGGAAGGCTCCCTAGCATTAAGAGCTACTGGTGCAATTAGCGATGATGGAATCATTGATCCGAGAGACACTAGGACGGTATTAGGAATTTGTTTATCGCTTGTTAGTGGAAGAAATATTGAAGGTGCACCTGGATATGGAGTATACAGACTATGA
>Ga0208410_1001784_pt1 | contig 10756 bp, 6 predicted proteins | sample ETN02SmetaG_3_FD_185787 | JGI IMG/M metagenome (GOLD analysis project Ga0208410, IMG submission 185787) | Marine microbial and viral communities from oxygen minimum zone, Eastern Pacific Ocean - ETNP2014F10-02SV257 (SPAdes) (version 2) | ecosystem: Environmental > Aquatic > Marine > Oceanic ... | reverse complement strand
TTCAAGGCTCTTCACTAACCCGACGGATGAATCAAGGTCGACCTTGATTCATCCGTCGGGTTAGTGAAGAGCCTTGTAAGGCAATACAAGGCCCCTGAGCCGATTCGTCTTGCACAGTTATTTGCTAATAAACAAAAAGACGGAGAAGACATTGATATTAAAATGGATGTTGGGCAAGAATCCCTCTTTTGACTGGTGTTGATTTAAAGTCTGTGGTATATAAAAAAATGATTCATAAATTTGATATGTATATATATAAGGAGTAATTGTGTCATATAATTTACTGTATCACAACCCGAGGTGAGGAAAAAGTCGAGAAGCCGTGTCGCTTCTAGAACAGAATAACATCAATTTTACTATCGTTGAATATTTAAAGACTCCTTTAACCAAGGAGGATGTTTTATTGTTAGCTCAAAAACTTGGCAAAAGGCCAAAAGATTTCATAAGGCACACAGAACCAGATTTCAAGGATAACAATGTTAAATCCTTTGTTGATGATGACCTTAGGCTTGCTGAGGCCATAGAGCAATACCCAAAGATAATGGAAAGGCCAATCTATGTAAGCGGAGAAACTGCGGTTATAGGTCGCCCTCCTGAAGAAATTTTATCCTTAATAGGGAAGTAGGGTGTCTACTAGACCTTCATTTATCTTTCTAATACTTTTCATCTGCAGTGGATGTGATTCGTTTGTTGTTGAATTTCCTGATTCATCAGAACCATTAAAATTCACGGCCTCCAGCGTGGACAAAGATTCAAAGACTTACCAAGAGGGGGACTTAAAGATTTTGACCTGGAACATGCGTTTTGGCATTGGGAGACTCCCGTTTTTTGGTGATTCTTGCGGTGATAAGGTAATAGCTGATGAGACGACAGTTGCCTCCACCATGCAGGCAATAGCAGAGACACTAAATGTGATAGATGCAGACATTGTACTTCTTCAGGAGGTTGACCTAGAGTCAAAAAGGACGGGGTACTGGAATCAGATACAATATCTATTAGATAATACATATTTGAACTATGGAGTATATGCATCTACTTGGCAGTCGGATTTTATACCAACGGATGGTATTGGTAGAGTAAATACTGGTAATGCTATTCTCTCCAAATTTGAGATTGGACCTGCAGAGCGAATTCAACTTCGACTTAGGACAGACCAGTCTGATCTTGTACAATATTTTTATCTTAGAAGAAATATCCTGAAGGCCGAGATACCAGAACTGGCATCGGGGCAGAAGAAATTCTTCGCTATCAATATACACGCAACTGCATTTGCAACAGACGATACAAAGCAACAACATGTTGATAAATACGTTGAGGTTCTTGGGAAGATAGATTCAGATGGGGATGTCTTTATTTCTGGAGGGGATCTAAATGCTGTTCCTCCTGGGGCTGTTATAGACTATTGCATGAATGATATATGCGACAGGGAGGATTTTCATGTCGATGGAGCGGAGCCCTTTCACAAGGAGGGTAGTTATTTTCAAAATTTCCAAGATGAACCTGACATCCTTGTTCCATTATACGATAGATATCAACCTGCCATTGAGATAGAGGCCATTAACCAACCTGAGAATTATACCCATGCACCAGTCACAAGTATGCTGAACGACAGTACAATTAGAAAATACGATAGAAAGATAGACTATCTTTTTACAAATATGGAGTGGGAGGGTTCTTCGGGATTTACCCATCAGGCGTGTTGGGAGATAAGTGACCACATGCCAATAAGCGCGTCAGTTAGGCCAACTGCTGGAGATTAAGGGAAATGATAAGGTTATTACTTGCATTTATTTGTTTCATCTGTTCAGTGATTATCGGTCAGCAGAGGATATGGGATTCTCACTCGGCGCACACCCTACCAGCCAAGAGGTGGTCGGTTGGGGTCTTTCAACCCGTTAGATATGGGATAAGTGACAATTTGGAAACCAGCTTCCATCCTGGCTGGTTTTTTATCATACCTAACGTTTCTTTTAAGGTGCCTCATTCTGATCTTGGATCATTCAAAGCAGCAAGGAAGATAAGCCTGGTATACCCAACTCCATTGTTGAATATGTTATCAAGAGAGGGGATAGGTGGATTGATTGACCCAAATCTAACCACACCTCCAATGCTTGGTGTTTCAGGTTCATTTCTTTTTTCTAAAGAAGCACTGGGTTTTAATGTAACCACAAAGGTTGGCCTTGATGTTGGTCTGGTCATGGGAGAATTGGATACGCGGTCCAACATAGATCTCCCGCTTGTTTACCATCGACTTGAGGTCTTTCATAATAAGTGGGGACTTCATGCGGGCTTGGATCTCGTTAAGGAAGTTTCCAAGGACCTAGAACTGTTTTTGGACTTGGATTTAAGATTGTTACCTGACTTTGACAAGGGTAATAAAAGCAAGGAATATTCAATGCGTTCTGGCGATTACTCCATTGAGCACAAGTTGCTTGTTGCTTGGAATCATGGCGATAGATTTAGAATATTGATGGGGTATAAGCTTGTGGCTGGCGAATATCCCTATGGCAAGCAAATGCGGTTACTGCCTTATATCCCCATGTTGGAAAAATGGGTTCCCCTGATTGAAATGCAGTGGGCAAGGTGATATTAAAAGCTCTAAAATCCTCTAAAATTGCAAAATGATAATAGTATTGTATTAATATAAGATTAATGTTAGCTTTATGTAATGCTAGTATTATATACTGGCCTTGGGATAAACATAAAATAGCATTATAGTAGGTTTTGGCTACCTTTTTGGGCTAGTTGTAAACCCATGTTGACTCCCAACACAATTAAAGAATTTTAAATAATAAATAACAATCACTCTCAATACGGAGGATAAACAATGAAGCAAATATTGCGAATATCAGTTATCGCTTTTCTGGTTTCAACTGTATGGTCCCAAACTACAGGTAAGATCAGCGGTACCGTAACAGGCGATGATGGAACACCCCTGGTTGGTGCAAACGTCGTTGTCTTAGGTACTGGATCTGGGGCCTCATCTAATGCCGATGGCGAATTTCAGATCATTAACGTTCCAGCGGGTTCCTATGTTGTAAAGGCATCTTATATTGGATATACGTCACAAGAAGTAAGCGGTGTCCGCGTTATTTCTGGACTGAGTACACCGGTAGATCTTTCTCTTTCAACATCTACGATTGAAGGAGATGTTGTTCAGGTCATGGCAGAGAAGCCACTCATACAGAAAGACGAGACGTCCTCTGTGAATGTTGTTACTGGAGACCAGTTGGAGAACATGCCTATTCGAACACTTGATGGTGTTCTTGCAACCATGCCAGGGGTTGTTGTCCAAAATGGAGATGTGCACATTAGGGGTGGTAGGGACAATGAAGTAGCATACTACTTGAATGGTGCCTCTACTACAAATCTTGCCAATAGAGAGAACCTTGTTTATGTTCCTCAGGAGGCGATCGAAGAGCTTCAGGTCCAGGTTGGTGGATATGATGCAGAGGTCAGTGGCGCAAACTCAGGTGTCGTCAAGAGGTCTCTTAAGACAGGGACTGATAGTTTTAGTGGGTCATTCTCTTTGCAGACAGATGGAAGTGGTGCTGGTGAATCAGCTCTATTGGGTGATGGTTTTTCATACGGCCACCAGACAGTTCTAGCATCTGTAAGTGGACCAATAATGCCGGGGCTTAAGTTCTTTGCTGCATTAGAACAGTCCAAAGAAGAAGACCCTTATGTAAAGGTCGCAAATAAATTTGAGTTTCTAAACCAGACAGATGAGCAACCTTCAAACTCAGCTTATCCTGATGTGTTTGATCTCACATGGCAAGATGGCGTGACTCCAGGAAGCGATGATGATTTTACGAACATTACAGGTACGGTCACATATGACGCGGGTCCATTAAGAGCTACTTTGGGACTTGTTAATAATAGCAGTACAAATAATTATGGTGGTGGTATCACAAGTCAACTACGTTGGGGTGGTGCAACAATTGGTGCTCTTGATGCTGATGGTTTACTAGTTGATAGTACAGGTGCTTTGACCAACCCATATACGGTTGCTCCAAGATACGCATATGAAGAAGCTGGTTCTAACTTGATGACTGGTGAATTGACCTATGCATTAAGCTCTAATACTATTCTAAGGGCCAGTGTTAGTTCCTATAGCGAAACCAGGGAGACCAAGGATAATTGGTTTGGAAGTGATTGGGAAAAATGGCATGACTCAACAGAGGTTGCAAATAAATTAGGTTTTCCTGCCATAAATGATTCAACTCCAGCATGGTCACCTTTTAAAAGCCGTTTTTCTCAGAAATCCAGTTATATGGTAAATGGAATGTCATTTTCAAGGCCTGGAACTAGGGCAGCTGACTACAGCAAAAGCGCCTATTCCAAGACAGGTTTTTCTGCTAGCGTACAACACGTTATGGGTGCGCATGATATAAAAGCAGGTATGAGCTATAACCAACATACCATGAGAAGGTATTCTGCAAATCCAAGCATCATGAAGTATGCTCTTGATTCAGAGACTGCGCTTAATCAGTACGGTCATAATGGGTATGGTTCTTTTGCTGATATTCCAGCATACGAATGGAGAACCTACATTGATGGATATGGATACGACCACAATGGCAATGAAGCCGACGACAGGACATTTTATATTGGTTCAGTCCCTGGCGTTGCAAATAGTGATACAACATATTTAGATGGTGCAAAGAAGCCAACTGAGATGGGATTCTATTTACAAGACAAGATGGAGTTTGATGACCTGGTCGTAAATCTTGGTGTTAGGATCGATCAGCTTGACCCATCAGAAACGGCTCCTGAAAACGCAAATGAATTATATTTTTATAATGTCTCAAAGTATGTAGACCCTACTTCGTGGAAAGAGGTTGAGACCTACACTGAGATTCAACCACGTATTGGTATTTCATTCCCTTTCACTGATAGGACGAATGTTTATGGGTACTATGGTCGCTTCTCTCAGTTAGTAGATTTGAACTCAATGTACTTTACTGCGATGGACTACAGAAACCAGATGAATACCGGTGGGTATTTTTACATTACCCCTGTTGGTTTTGGTCTTGAGCCAGTCCGTACGACACAGTATGAGATAGGTTTCAAACAGGCCATCTCTAACGATGCGGCTTTGAAGGCCACATGGTTCTATAAGAATCAGAAGGGTCTGATTCAGGCTGATAGGGTAGATGAATATTTAGGTCAGTTGGACGGGGCATATAATTATGTCCGTAATGGTGACTTCGCTACAACCAAGGGTCTAGAGCTTTCTCTTGCACTTAGAAGGACCAATGGTCTTGCAGTGGACATGAACTACACCATTTCGCAGGCTGAGGGTACCGGCTCTGGTCGCTCAAGCTACTTGGCTGCTCTTGATAGAATGTCCGAGCCGCCATTGATGGTTAATCCATTGGACTTTAACCAGGCACATTCTGGTTCAGTCAATCTGGATTATCGCGTAAGCGGAACGAATACTCAGCTTGATGGAATTGGTTCCAATCTTTTGTTCACGTTTAATAGTGGGCATGCTTTCACATATGTATATAGACCAGTTGGTGGGCAGGTAAGCGCATTTGACGCGGGTGTTGACTATATGTATGATACACGTTCAAGACAGGCGCTAGAGCCAATTGGGTCTTCAACGACTCCGTGGGTATATAATCTTGATCTTAAGCTAGATAAGCGTTTTGACATTGGTGGATATGGGTTAACGGTATTCGCAAGGGTCAATAATCTTCTCGATAGAAGAAATGCATTGAATGTCTACCAGGCAACTGGTTCTGCTACAGACGATGGTTTCTATGGGAACGACGTCTATTCTGCATCTTTCATTGAGCAGTACGGACAGGATCCAGATGGTGATGGTATAACGGATTATGAAGAAATGTATAGAGCTATTAACATAGACAACGATGAATCATATAGAACACAGGTTGGAGGAAGGCTGATTAGCGCACCTCGACAAGTATTCTTGGGTTTTTCGGTTGATTTCTAATTAATAATTAAAAGGATAGGAATAATATGAAATATCTTCAATATGTGATGACCGGAGCACTGGTCTTATCCAGCGTATTTGGGAAAGATCTTCCTGAAAATCAATCCTGGAACAAGTTCCATTTTGCGCCAAAATTGGCTGCTGATGCTCCAGCATATTCACTTATCAATATAGGTAATTTTGGATATTGGCAAAAATATGATGCCACATCTGCACATACTCCTGCTGGAAACAGTGGAGGTATATACCCTAGAGGGACAGCCGCAAACATATACCTAGATGGTGTTCTTGTAGGTGGTTATACAGGTGGAAATCTGTTGCACGTTTCTGGTACCATTTACACAAATGGACTGGTATCGGGCTATGTAGATGATGCTGGTAACCTTCAGCAAGGTGGAGACGTAAGGCTCTATAGAATTAGAAAGGGTTGGGAAACTCTAACGGTTGACCAGGTAAGGCAAGATGCTGCAGAAATATATGAGACATCGGTCTCAGGTGTTACTGATGCACAGATACAGGCCGTACTTGATCAATACGAGACGGACTGGAACAATTGGCCCACTCATCTTGGTGCGCCTTTCTATGACCTTGACAATGATGGTGTCTATGAACCTGCTGATGGTGAGACCCCTGGAGTTGCCAACGCTGACCAGGTAATCTGGTATGTGGCCTCTGATGCAGACGTGGGGACTACCTCTGCATTGTATGGATGTACTCCCATTGGTGTTGAGATTCAATATACTCTATGGGGATATAATCAGCCAGGAGCGGCACTTGGACAAATTGTGTTCAAAAATGTAAGGGTTATCAATAAGGGAAGCGCTGATCTAACAGATGCTTATATTTCACTTTGGTCAGACCCAGATGTTGGTGATTATACCAATGACTTTGTTGGTGTTGATACGACACTTAGTCTCATGTTCTCTTATAATGGAGTTGCGGATGATGGTGATTATGCTGCATATGGCCTAGCACCTGCTGCGGTTGGGTATGATTTCTTTGCCGGTCCCATTGTTGAGAGTCCTGGTGATACAGCAATATTTAATTTGAAAAAGAAACCTGGATATAGAAATCTACCAGCTTCAAGTTTTGGTTACTTTGTAGCGGGTGGTGTTTATTCTGATCCTGGTCCGTATGGTGATACTGAAGCAGCGAGAGAGTATTATAATCTAATGAGGGGCTTTGCTCCAACGGATGATCTCGATGCTCCTACAGCATGGATTGATTCTTCAAGTGGAACTGCGGTAACTACCAAGTTTCCATTAGCAGGTGACCCGGTAACAGGAGAGGGTGACTTAGATGCAAACCCTGCAGATAGGCGTATGCTTATCAATGCTGGACCATTTACCTTGGCCGTGGGCGACACTCAAGATGTTGTTACTGCTGTCATTGGAGGTATTGGTGATAGCTATCTAACCTCTGTTACGGATGTGAAGAATACGGACGCGGTTGCTCAGACATTGTTTGATGACCTTTTCCAGTCTGTTCCTTCTGCACCACCGGCACCAGTTGTTGATGCAACCCCATTTGAAGATCAGGTTCTGCTTGATTGGTCTGGTCTAGCATCTGTAGGTGCAACAGAAAGTTCAAATATTTCAGGCTATGCATTTGAAGGATATAATGTGTATCAGCTTCCGAGTGCAACTGCAACAGCTGATGAGGCAGTTCGGATTGGAACATACGATTTAACCAATGGTGTTCAGACCATTATGGGGAATGTATTCGTTCCTCAGTATGGAACCACTGTTGAGATTCCTGTGCAGTACGGTCTAGATAAAGGAGTAAAGAGACAGGTGCTTATATCTGAGGACCACCTAACAGGTGGGCCACTCTATCCTGGTTCTGAATATTATTTTGCGGTTACCGCATACAACTATAATGCTGAACCACCTCTAATTGAGGACAAGGCATTAGAGACTGCGCTTACTCCGATATATGTAAGGCTTCAGCCTGCTTCTTTTGGGCAGCGTTATTCAGCTACTGCTGGTGATGGTTTAGAGATTACTCATACTGGCCCAGGCCAGGGAGAGGTTTCTGCAACGGTTACGAACCCAGCAGCGTTGACAGGGCATACATATAGAGTAGGATTTGTTGCAGACACATCTTACACCCATTTATCTGGTAGTGAGGTTAGCGGAACTCTGTGGACGTTAGACAATACGACCACCGGTGAAAAGTCTGTTGCTCTTTTTAAGCAAGCAGCCGACCAAACTGATTCTGATCAGCCGATTGTAGATGGTGTTCAGGTTATCGTTAGTGGTCCTGCTCCTGCAACGATCATAGAGATTGATGAGTATGCATCATGGCCGAGCAGTGCGACGCTTGTTGATGGTAGTACTGACTCTCATCTTGCACCAAGTCTTTCCCAGACTGGTAACATTTGGGATAATAGAGCTGGTGCGGTAAACCTTCCATCGTATGCAAGAGATTATGATCGATTTGATTTTTGGGGTTTTGATGACGTGGTCCTTGATTTTGGAGACTCGTCATTAAGCTGGGAGTATTACAGTGGTTGGATGCATGTTGATTCAACAGAAGGCTCAGCTACTTTTGGAGAGCCTGTGTATCAACCTTTTGCTGCTTACAGAGTCAAGCCATTTGGTGGTGATACCATTAGGTTGTTCGCTGGATTTTGGGATACTAACCATGACGGTAAGTGGAGCTGTAATATGGAGGTAGTTGACGGTGAAGAAGTTTTTGATTGGGTTTGCCCAACATATGGAACCGAGGCCTGGGAGCCTATCTATTTGATCCAAGGCTATGATGCTGATGGTAACGAGGTCAGTTATGACCCAGCTCAAGAGGCTACTTACATCCAGATGGCATTAAATCCAACTTCTGAACAAGCAGATTATGATGCTCTTGGTCTTGCTTCAAATTCATTTTGGGGTAATGCAGCAGGAGACTTTAATTACCCATTCATGACAGCCGCGCTCTTAGGTGCCTACTATGGTCCTAATGAAAATGGAAGTTATGTTGAGGGTTCACCTGAGGGTGGAGCCGCATCACTACCACAGGCTGGGAATTATGATAAGTATGGTAACGTTCTTGCTGTTGACCATTATTATAAATTTCAGACAGCTAAGGGTAATACGACAGATGATATCTTTGAGTTCACGACAACAGCTCCTTCTTCATCTGCTGATTTGCTTGCTACGGACCTTGATATGATCAATGTTTTTCCAAACCCATACTACGCATCAAACAGTCAAGAGACGAATAGATTCGATCATTTCGTGACCTTCAATCATCTACCAGATGATGGGAGTGATGTTACGATAAAGATCTACAGTATTGATGGTGTCTTGGTAAGAAAACTTGAGTCAATGGCAAATGAGAATCAATATTTACAGTGGGACCTGAGAAACAATGGCAACCTTCCAGTTGCGAGTGGACCCTATGTTGCGCACGTGAATACTGCGCATGGTGAGAGGATATTGAAGTTGTACATTGTCCAAAGAAATCAAGTTGTTCAATACTATTAATCAAATTTGATAACGGAGAAAAAATGATGAAAACACTTAAAATAGTTTTAACATCTGTTACAATGATTGCTGTTCTGATCGGTGGTGATGAATCAAGGATCGGAACCAGTGGCGGGAACCAGGTATTGGTTCCGGTTGGTGCTCGAGGCATTGCATTGGCAGGTTCAGAGCGTGTTTATTCAAGCGGTCTAGAGTCTGTCTATTGGAATCCTGCTGGCCTTGCTAGGTCACAAAGTCCAACGGTTCTTGCTACCAGCATGGACCTATTCAATGACATGGGAGTCAATTATTTTGGCGCCTCAGGTAACTTTGATAAGTTGGGAATGCTGGGAGTCACGGTCAAATCTATTGATATGGGTGATATTCCAGTTACGACCGTAGAAGACATGGATGGTCTTGGTGGTGGTACTTTCAAACCAACATTAACGACCATGGGATTGACCTATGCGAACTCATTTTCAGATCGTGCATTCTTCGGAGTGACCGGTAAGATCGTCTATGAGAGCATTCCTAGGGCAACCGCAAGTGCAATGGCATTGGATATTGGTGTACAATACACTGGTCTTGCAGGCGTTGATGGTCTTGGTCTTGGTCTTGTTCTTAATAATCTTGGTACCGATCTTCATTACGAAGGTAGTGGTCTAACCAGTCAGGGAACCACAGAAGATGGTATCTCTGATTTTATGAATAGAGAGTCATCATACGATAAGCTTCCATCAACATACAATATGTCACTTTCTTACAATGTTGCTGGTGCAATTCTTGGGGTGACCTATACAAGTCATAACTTTTCATATGATGAATTGAACATGGGTGCAGAATACACCTTGAATGATATGTTTCATTTGAGAGCTGGTATGACCTCACCAATGTTGGAAGAGGATTCAATGAATCAAGATGAGACATTGTACAGCATGAACTTTGGTGCTGGGTTGAAATACAGCCTATATGGTGTTAACCTAGTTGTAGACTACACAATGAGAAATCAGAGTGATTCATTTAATACAAGTAATGTATTTAGTCTAGGTTTGGTTTTCTAAGGAAAACGAATATCTTAAAAAAGGGCATATGTATTTATGCCCTTTTTTTTTAATTAAAAATTCTTAATAACATATCATACAATTCAGGGTTAGGCATATCTTTGCCCAAGTAGATTTCTTCTTTTCCTTTTTGCAGGATCATTTCCCAGTGTAGGTGTGATCCTGATTTTGACCCAATAGTACTTTCCCTCATTCCTGTATTGCCAGACTTTCCCATCAATTCACCCCTTTTGATCACAGCACCAGGCACGACCTCATTCTCAATGTGA